>Ga0325411_1002633_pt1 | contig 20340 bp, 9 predicted proteins | sample PopdelMetagenome_13_FD_206181 | JGI IMG/M metagenome (GOLD analysis project Ga0325411, IMG submission 206181) | Populus deltoides microbial communities from Bellville, Georgia, United States - Xylem-PdIQD-R4 | ecosystem: Host-associated > Plants > Phyllosphere > Stem > Wood/Secondary xylem...
CATGTGCGACGAAAGAAATAAAGCTTCGCCCAATAATTCATCAACTCTCAAACAACCAACTTGTGACTTTTTTCAGCACATTACGAGGAAAAAGATAACAATTTTCATAAAATATTTAGAGAAATAAATTATTTAGAGTTATAAATAATATTTATGATTTGTGAGTTGCAAGTGTTATATATAACCTACTAAAATTATAAAATTACTAGACATAAAATTCAATAAAAAAGAAGAGATAGAGAAAAAAAAAAAAAAGGAAAGAAACATACCTCAAAAGCACAATGAAACTCCAATGACTACACCATTGGTATCGTTGCAAGAATATTAATGAGATAAATCAAATAACATCAAAAAATATCACTAACGGTTAACAAAGTGTGTCACGCAAGTTATCTAAAGGTATCAGACTTACTTGCTTTTTGGAGGCTCGTATGGCACACTCCGATCACCATTGGTGATCTTCTTTGGTGTCGTTGGATTCCTCTCATTGATATCTTTTCAACAATATCAGTGATGTTATCATAAAAAATTTGGTGTGTCTTTGGGGTCTCTGTATTTCTTTCTTTTCACTCTCTCTTCTCTCTTATTTATCTTTATTGAATCTCGTGTCCAACCATTTTGTAATTTGAAAGAGTTGCATATGACACTTGCATGACTCGCGAATCTTAGATGTCATTTGTGAATATCTAAACTATATTATTTCTCTAAATATTTTTTGGACTGTTATTTTATCATTTTTTTTCTTACTATGCTAAAGTCTAAAAGAACTCCTTAACTTGTACTCCTATGGTTATGGTAGGGAACATATATCCATTATAATGCTTCAAACGAATGGCCAAGTACTTCCTTCATGTCAAGATTGATGACCAAAGATGAAACCAAAATTATTATAGTAGATATTGGTTTAATAACTATTAATTGATTATAAAATTGTCAAAGAATTGGTTGTGTAAATGTCAAAATGATTGGCTTTGATTAGTGAATGGTTATTTGTGTTGATGAAGATGAATTTGTTTAGATTGTTAATTTGTCCAAATTATCTAAAGAATTAGTTAAGCTTATCTTATAAGATATAATGTGATTATTTATGTTATTATCTAGTATGTTTGGATAAATCATATAAGAAGTTCAAATGAGTTTTATAATAAAGATAATTACGAGTTATCTAATGATAACTATCATATAAGTGTTTTTGTGAAACACATTAGTAGTCTGTTAAGAATGTAATATACTAGAAAGCTTGAAAATAATGTTTATCAAATGTTTTTATTCTTATCTCATGAATGTGTATATAAGAAAGGACAATCATAAGTATTTTGTAGAGCAACACTGGTAGCAGAGCAAAAGTGCCCGACCAACTAAGAAGTTACATAAAGTTTCGCAGCATTTACTCTTGATACACAAGTGGAGTGTGAAGAAAATTCTTAAGGAGAATTATTTGTTGAAGAGTTGGAGAGCCTGCAAACTTCTAGGGAGAGTTCATGTGTTAATTGTTAGAAACTGAATATTCCACTTATGATGACAACAGTTTGAAGATTGTTAGGTGTTTTGGCAAGTCATTGTGTTAAAAGACAAAACAGAGTGTTTGTCTTAACAAATAAGATATTATAGATACAAATGATTTGAAGTTGAAAATGCTCATCTTGAAATTTTCTAAACTAGTGAAAGTTGTCTATCATAGGTTTGGTTGCCCTAGAGGGTTTTTTTTTAAAAAAAATCTTCAAAAAGGTTTTCCTTTCATAACCAAATAACTTGTTCATTTAAGTTTTCAACATTTATATTTATTTAGTTATTGATCAGTGTTTGTAAAGTGTTAATAGATTGCTTCTTAATATACAAGGAATAAAAACGGGATTGTCAAGTGCTATTAGAGCTAGTTCACTCATTCTAACAATGAGATTTAGTTTCCCTATTGAACATGTCAATATTGACTTCACCACTGCATTGAATTCAATGGTGAGAACTATGCTTACTAAAAGTTAAGGATAAAAGCTTTCCTCAAATCACTAGATGAGAAAGTCTGGTGCTCAATGGAGTATGGATGAATTAAGCTTGAAACTCATTTCAGCGACTGGACCAGAGACAAACCTATTGATTGTAATTGGAATAATAAAGACGTGGATGCTATATTCATGGTAATGTCTCTTGATGAATTTCAAATAAACTTCGTATGAGAGATAATCAAGGAAGCTTGGAATATTTTGAAGTTACTCATGAGGGAATCAAGATGGTAAGAATTCCCATATTACAAATGTTAACCTTAAGATTTAAAGAGATAAGAATGTTGAAAGATGAATCTTTTAATGAGTTTTATACAAAACTTAACGATATTATAAATTTTACGTTCAATCTAGGAGAAAAACTAGAGGACTCATGAATTGTAAGGAAGATTTTAAGATCTCTACCTTAAAGATTTCGACCAAAAGTAACAACCACAAAAGAAAGCAAGGATCTGGACACTACACATGTTAAAACATTGGTAGCTTCCTTACAAACTTATGAATCTACATTGCTTTATCAAAAGAAATATAGGTCCATTGCACTTAAATATATTAAGAAAAAACATGATTTTTTTTTATGATGATCTTAATAGTGAAGATAATGCTCTTGTAGCTAGGAAATTAAGAAAATTCATGTTTAAGAAAAAAAGGATGGTAAAGGAAAAAAAAAGGCAAATATTTTGCTGAAAGAAATGAGTAAAAAAAATGGAAGTAAATGTAAAATTGAATCTAAGAAAAGAGTTAAAAGTTTTGAATGCTCATGGTATGGTCACTTAAAAAATAAATGTTATAATTTCAAAAGAAATAAAGGAAAAGGTCTTTAATGTTACATTAAGTAATTAATCTAATTTTGAAATTTTTAATTCATTATCTGATAATGAACTTGCTTTTATTTCTCTTTATGGTGTTGTTGATGGATGTATTGACATGTACCAAACTGTCAATATATTAAGTGACTTTGATAAATATCAAATTGTTAACAAATCAGTAGTTTTGACATAAATCAAACTATTAGTTATTCTAGTGATTCAGATATTATTTTTGTTACTACTAATTATAAATAAAATTTGCAAGAAGTTTATGATGACTCATGTAAGTCATGAAAATCAAGAAATTGAACAAGAAGTTGTTTAACAAGTTGACAGTTATGGGGAATGAGAAGAAAAATCTAGATGAGGCTCTAAAACTGTGAGAAGTAGAGATATCTAGACCTCTCACTAAGCTCAAAACACTTAAGAAAAAACTAACAATGTGCAAATAGATAAAGAAACAATCAACAACACAAACTTTGATGGATTGTTAAAAGCTCAAAGGATCAACATTGATTATACATTTTTAGGATACACAAAGCATGAAAAGTCAATCAACAATATATCGGTAGCCTCCTTTTCCAAAGAAATTACCTTTGTAAAACGTAAACTAGAAGAGATTGTTATGCCTAGAGATGAGTAAAAAAAAAATCCAAACACGTAAGTTGAAAGGTAAGTCTATTCCTACTTGTTAACAATATGGGATTGTAGGACATGCAAAAATGAATTGTTTCAATCTAGAAAATAAATTTATTAATAAGAGTTAAGATCTAGAGTATAAAATTAACTTAACATTAAATCAATTATGTATTATAGAAATGAAACTTGGTAAGTTAGGAGGTTATGAGAAATCTCAAGAGTTTGAAAATTTTAATAAAATAAATGTAAAATCAGTGGGTAGTTTAGAAAAAGCCAATATGTCTAGTAGCACATACAACACTGAAAATAATGAATAAAAATTTATAATATTTAGATAGTAGTTGTTCTAAACATATATCGGTACCTTTGAAAATGGAAACACAACTACTATAAAAGGTAAAAAAAAAATATTAATGTTCCTAGTTTACCTGCTTTTCATAATCCATTATTTGTAAATGGTCTTAAAGATAACCTACTAAGTATAAGTCAATTTTGTGATAAGAATAATAGGGTGCAGATTTCTAAAGATAAATGTAACATCTACAGTCATACTAATAAATGGATCACAAAAAGTACTAGAACCTTGAATAATTGCTATGGAGTTTTAACCTTGACAACTTTAGGTTGTAATAAGGTAACATTGGATGATACATTGTTGGTATCAATGTTTTGGTCATATCAACTTTTAAAACTAGTCAAAGATATTTAAAAAGCAAACAATATGTGGTCTAGCACATCTGTAAACAATTAGAAAGATGGTGTGTTGAGCATGTTAGGAAAGAAAACAAACCAAGGCTTAACACATGAAAACTATTGACATTCTAACCTTAAGACCCCTTGAATTGTTACATATGGACATAATGTGTCCAACTGAAACTAAGAGTCTAGGTGAAAAAAAAGTATATTATGGTTATTATCAATGACTATTCAAGATATAGTTGGGCTATTATATTAAGAGAAAAGATTGAATCCTATCTTATGAGCAAACTGTTGCAAAGAATTTAAAAATGTTAATTTTTCATCTTTTTATGATGAATAGAATATATATATAAAGAATTATTTACTCCTATCACTACTCAGCATAATGATATAGTTGATAAGAAGAATAGAGTTATACAAGAAATGACTCGAATTATGCTGAATAGTAAAAAAATCGCATTGTACTTTTAGAGGAAACTGTCAATTTTGTTGTATATATTTTGAATCGTGTTATGTTTAGAACTGGAACAAAATTCATGAGTTATAAAACTATAAGAAGCTAACAGTCAAATACTTAGAAGTTTTTAGAATTTCTTGCTATATATTGAGACATCAATAAACCTTATATAAGTTTATTAGCAAAAGTGATAAATGAATCTTTTTTATATACTTATCACACAACAAAACATACAGAGTCTATAATTTACGATTTCAGACTGTGATGGAATCAATTAATGTGGTTGTTGATAATAATTTAAAGGAATATGTCAAGAAAGATCTTTATAACATCATTGAGATAATTAAAGAAAACTCATTAAAAAGATGAAAAATAGAAGAAAAGCTCTTCATATGTCTCATTGTGCAGCTCAAACTAACCTGCCTTCCCATGAATTAATGAAGTTATTAAATACTTAATATTAAATTTCTTCATTTATACGTGTAGCTTAAACCCAACATAATGAGTTTCAAGAATAACTTAATATTAAATTTCTTCATTCATACACTTCCTCTAATTTTAACTTTTTTATACTCACATTTAATTTGATTTAATTTTAAGAGAGATAAAAGAGCATTGATGCCTATACTCACCTGATCAAATACGATTTAATATTATCTAAAAAGGAAAAAAAAATGTAAATTCGAACACTTGAAATGCTGGTTGAGAATATAATAATGGTTTTATATTATTGAAGTTGGAAAAACAGGTGTTTCAAAGTCAAAGATCGAGTTTCAGCTATGGGTGGCTGAAAGTCTGAATTCAAACAAAATGTAAGGTACTTAGTTGACAGTCGATGCATGGAGTTTTGAAATACAGGCTGGCGATGTTCCATTATTACACGGTTCCAAGTCACCTTCCCGTTAGTTTAAGCCCACAAACCACCGATTTCGACGACTTGCAGAAATCATAATTTCGGTTAGAAATCCATGGAATAGAACCATTTGCTGAAATTTAGGAATAGATGTAAGATATTGGAGGAAGGCATAAAACGACTATATGGAGCAGTTAGGTCCTTTTCATGATCCTGGCGAATTTTTTTGAAGTTCATGTAATTGAATTGAAACGTTAATTCATGGAACTCTGAATTTTTTTTCATTTATTATGGAGCTTCATTTATCTCATCATTACCCTTTGTTTTGGGGTTTTTTTTTTTTTTTCCTGCCTTAATTAGAAGAAATTTGAATTTCAAATCTAAGCATTGTAAGTTTGGTATGAACAAAAATATTGTAACTTAATATTTAAATTTTGAATTTAGGTTCTAGATTATCGTTGCAATTCTAGACTTTTGATTCCAAACTTATAATCATAGTTTTTATACCCAGTTCAACGCTCGGGTTCAGGGTTTTGACCGGGTCGCCTGGGTCAATTATTTTTTAATCTAAACGACGTGGTTTTAATAAAAAATAAAACAAAAGTCAACGTGTTGGAACCGGGTCTTGGGGGGTCAATCGGGTCGCCGGGTCACACCAGGTTTTTCTTTCCCTTATTTTTTCTTCAACACGGCCCGATTCCAACCCCGGGTCGGCTGGGTCCTGGGTCGGCTGGGTCTCAGAGCGACCCGAATTTTAAAACTACGCTTATAATAACATCACTTTAATATAAATTTAAAACTTTATACTCGTTTTATAAACACGAGAAATAATCAAATAACTTGAATACTTTTGAATTCAAAGAATAACTTATCAATTCAAGATCGAAGAACTTACATTCATCATATACAGTGATTGTTAATTTGATTATAATCACGTAATGAAAATATTTAACAAGAGAACTGATATATTTTTATATATTTATATTTTTGAATAATAAAAACTACAATCATACCGAATTACAAATCTATTGATTACAAATTATCTTCCTATAAGTTATCAACACCTACAAGTTATCTATCTACAAGGTATAATACCAGCCTATCGATAAACAAGTTTTGAAAATCCTGCAAACTTGGTTAATTGTGAAGCAATTCGTAGTTGTTGATTTATTGAATTGTTATTGTGTGTCCTTCTTCCTCAAACCCTAGTTTATAAGGAAAAGATCACGAGCAACTGCATGTTAACCAGCCACCTTCCTTATTTCAAAGGTGTCCGATTGAAACTGTCTAATTCCAACACCTTACTTGCTTAAGGTAATTAGTTACTTACACACAAGTGTTAAGTCCAATGCACAATCAAATTTCCACTTCTTAAACTCCATGGCTTCTCTGATTAATTTTAGTGGATGAGACCTTCATGATAACATAAAAATTAAAATAAATCCATAAAGCTTGTATAAATACCCAAAGCTTAAAAATTCAAAATTGTTTCACAATTATATAACGAAATTTAACTACTAGTTACAATTCCAAATTACAAAAAAAAAAAAAAAAAGCCTAGCAAAAATATTGTAGCCCAAAAAAGAAACACCATGGAGTATGGATTGGTAATGATTTTTTTATTTTTTATTTTTATTTTTTGTAATTGAAGCTTTTTTTCGATTGCTAAACTGCTTTTTTTAATCTTGTTATTACGTAGTTATTGCATTGACTGAAATTTAGACCTCATAAATTGTTTTAATTAGTTTGTTATAGGGTTTTCATTGTAAAAAAAAGTCCTAACATTAAATTAATGCTTAATTTGACAAGATAGAATTAAATTATATTTCTAGGAACAAATTTAAACTTTAAGGACTAAATTTGACATTGAAACAAAAGCACACCCTTTTTTATATATATTATTCATGAGGCATATTTTTAAAAAAGTTTGGTCCCATAATTTTTATGTTTTTCATATGTAATCCTTTTCTATTAAAGTTTTGATGTTTTAGTCCTACATTTTATTTGTTTTGCTTTTTAACCATTGGATTTAGTAAAGGGAAAAAGTTACCGGAAAATAAGGGAAAAGAAAGAAAGTTGTCTGTTTTCCATATTTTTATACAAGTTTACATATTGCTCATGCGTAATCAGCTTCGTGCCCGTGCCAAGTCTGTACATATTGCTCATGCGTAATCAGCTTCGTGCCCGTGCCAAGTCTGTACATATTGCTCATGCGTAATCAGCTTCGTGCCCGTGCCAAGTCTGTACAATTGTACAAGAAAAAAATATCAGGTTCAGTCCGTTACTTTTACAAGATTTTGAACTGTCTTCAGTTTTCAAGACACCACTTCCTTCAGCTTTTTTATTAGTAAAGGGTCAGAATAGCAAACCAGCATGGAGGCCTTGGTCTGTTTCCTTTTGTTATTTTGGGCTATTTTTCCCTTATGTTTTTGGGCGGTTCTTAATGGGTTTGGACTACAATTTGTTTCATGGGAAACTTCTGATATAGACAACTTAAAAAAAGAGATAATAACAAAAGCATAACAAAAAAAATTTATTTTATTTATTTTTGATGGAAAAGGTTTTTTTTTTAAATATGTTTGTATTTTTAATCAAAATATATAATACAAAAAAGTATAGGAAAAAACAATATTGTCATGACTTATAATTATTTTGTATGATTTAACATATTTTAAAAATATCAAAAACTTAATTTTTATATTTTGCACACATCTTGGATTTAATAACATGTTTATTAAATTCATGGAAACTTGACCTAAATTTTAAAAATACCAAAAAAAATAATTTTTTTTTATATTTTAATATTTGAATTTATAAACTTATACGTAAAATATATTTTCAATATTAAAAAAAGTAAACTAAGCCCATGAAAAATAATTATAACCCCATCTTTTTCTCTTTTCATTTACTTTTAATATCTAGAATTATAAACTTATATGTAAGAGTATTTCTAATATTAAAAGAAACAAAAATGCAAAAAAAATTGTTATAGTTTTAAAATGATTAGGCTAGACTCATAAAGTCATGATTCACTATACTAGGATTGATTTGTTTTAACCAATAAACAGATCAATGGATAGAAAAATACAACAGTGTCTTAAAAATAATCAGACAAACAAATAACATAGCTTATCTTAGATAGGGTGTACTAAGGGTGATATTGTTTTTTTTAATACATAACAAGTCCCCTTATCCAGACTTTAAAGACTAGTTATGGTTTCTAATAACTAAAATATTAGGTAAAGACTCCAAACATTGATAAATCATGAAAGGACAATAATTCTTTATTCTTTCCATAGCACCAAATCCTGATCTAGAAGGATGATCTTCACGACTTCGTACACGTGCGATGGAATGACAACTTCACTAGGGAGTTTTTTGTGGACTAAGCTTTGTTGTTTGTCTGTTTGTTGTGCTTTAATTTATTGGCTTGTTTTTTTTTTTTCAACATACATTTTTATATGCTTTAAATCTTTGTACATATTGCTCATGCATTTGTATAGTACATATAGAATGACACCTCATGCATCACATGCTTTAATTTTTTAGAGCCTAAGTTACATGAAAGATTATCGGTTTATCCTATAACGATTGGTCAAGATTCAAGTTCTTAAAACACCCAAATTATATTTGAGTGCCTGCTTGGTAATGGTGGGCATACATATCTTAATTATTTCTTACAACACCCTCATACTACCTTTACAAAAATCGTTACTGGACAGATCTGAGATCTTTTTTAGACTAGATAAAAAAACCTACCCACACTCACCTAATGATTAGACCATATCCTTAGGATGTATGTGTCATCTGTAAATTGCTTCAAGGAAAGCCTAACAAGTAGCATATTGAATTTCAGGACTTGTAGGTAGCGAATAGTTGACACATAGATTCTATAAGAGTCTGAATTATTACAAATCAACTGAGATGAATATGGATTCCCTCATCAATGTAATAATGACATCAGGTTCCTAAATTTATAAATGACGACCGTTGTCACCCCTAGATGGTGAACATGTATTCAATGTACTTTACCACAAACATCTCATATTTATTTTCTTTGCAAACTTGCATGATTTTTACTTGAAAGTCTAGAATATAGGTCCTCTTTTAGAGCGAACCTATAACAACAGATTCCAAAAGAAATTGATGAAAAACAAGGAATGAGCCTCCTAGGAAGATGAAGGTCAGAAAGAGATGGAAAGTGATTTCAACCTTAGTGGAAATTTTAATTGAATTCATGAATCCAAGATCTTCCCAGTTCAGGCTTGAGATTGATAATTAAACTTGACATAATGGATGATTTGCCCCAAAGCATTAAGACTATAATAACTACCCTCCCACAACATCCTCATCTGGAGACGAGCACAAGATGTATAAAACCACAACAAAGAATGATCAATTCTTTAAAGAGTGTAATTCAATCAAGAACCAAGCAAGAAAATCCTTATTTTCTATGCTACAATATACGACAACTTTATATAAATTAAATTTAAAAATTAAGTCTTACCAAAGAGCATTTATACTCTTAGATATAAACCCCTAAGATAACTTAATGGCCTTACTTGACTCAATTTAAAATTAAACCCAAAATAACCCAAAAACTAACTATTTAACTTGAAAATAATAAATAAATAAATATTCTGAAATTTTTATCCTATGGTGCCACTGCTCATACCTAAAAAAACAAGAGAAATAATTGTTTGGATGTAAAATCCCTCTATTATGCCACTTCTATTTGAAAAATAGAATAAGAAATTTTCTTATCCCAATAATCTTATTTTGCCGCCACCTTTAGTGTCCATGGTAGAGTAGGATTTTTTCCCCATTAAATATCCTTAATATATTAGACTCCTTGCTAGATTAGACTTTCTTTTCCCAAATAATTCATGATTTTCTTGTTGGATTAGGAAATACAAAATACTTGACAAAACAAGCTCAATGATGTAGAAATTAATCCCTTAGCTGAAACTTGTGGTCCTCAATCCCATCTTGAATATGAATCAAGTTTATTAAGGCTTGTTCTTCTTGGGTTGTTTTTTGTAGTCCATCTTAGCTCACGTGTCTTGCAAAAACCCATTAAAAACTTCCGTAAACTTATTTACTCTAGCTCTTGTGATTGCGCCTACTAGAAATACTAATGGATCCTTTGGTGTGGGTTAGATCACATCATCCCCTTTATCCTTAAGAGGTTTCAACCTCGAATCATCACCTGCATCAAACAAAGAGAGATCAGATACATTAAAAGTAGCACTAACTCTATACTTACCTGGAAAATTCACTTTATAAGCATTATCATTGATCTTCTCAATGATCTGAAAGGGACTATCTCCTTTTGGCACCAACTTAGATCTTTTTTTCTTAAGAAACCTCTTTTTTCGCATATACACCCAAACCCAATTTATTGGTTCAAATCTCACCAATCTCATTCATTTATTGGTTTTGTATATATATTGCTCATTCTTTTTCTCAATATGTTGTTATACCTTAGCATTCAAATCTTTCACCACATGTGATTTTCTATTACCATCAAGACAAACATTTTCATCAATATATAAATGAATCAAATCTAATAGTGCCAAAAGATTAAAACTACAAATAATCTTAAATGGTGAAAAATTAGTACTAGAATGCACACTACAATTATATGTAAATCCAATAAATGGTGGGAAATCTTCCTAATTCAAGTTCTTTTGGATAATAGATGTTAACAATTGAATTAAAGTCTTATTCACTACTTCAGTTTGTTTATCAGTATGTGGATAACAAGTAGTACAAAATAACAACTTAGTACCCATTTTCCCCGTGATACCTTTCAAAAGTAACTTAAAAATTTAACATCTTGATTTGACACAATGCTTTTAGAAACACCATGTAGAAAAAAAATATTTTTTATGTTTGTTACACCATCGTTTTATTACAAGATATAAAATGAGCCATCTTAGAAAACTTATCAACAACTACAAAAATTAAATCCCTACCTTTCTTTCACCTTGGCAACCCTAGACCAAATTCATAGAAATATAAACTCAAGGTTTCTTAGGTATGGGTAAAGATGAAAATTAGGTAATTAGAGCATTTTTTACATTAATTAATAGTTTTTACAAGCTTGAAAAAAGTCTAAAAAATCCTAAAAAATCCAAAAAAAGAAATAGGTTTTTCTAGTTTTTAATATCAATTAACCAAACCAAACTGAATAAAAAATTATCGGTTTGAACCCGTTTCAGTTCGGTTTCATTCCCGAATCAAAAAAATTTAATTTGATTATTTTTTTAAGTAAAAATCGAGTCGAACCAAAAAGTTCACCTTTAAAATTAGGCCTAGAGACAACTAATGATTTTAGAGTGAAGAGGATCTAGGCTAAATGGGTTTTAAAATTAAACCAGGTATAGGGCTTGAACTCGAGTTTACTATAAAGTAATTTTTTGGCCTGAACATTATTTTTTGCAATCTCATTATTAGATTATCTAACTAGTAACCTTCCTCTATTTGAACAATTTATTTTTAGATGGAATAATATTCAATTTTTTATTTTTTTATGACGGGTTATTAAGACAAAATGATAGAAATTAATTTTGATAATTACTATAATTAATTTTGTATTAGTTTTGGTTTTAGAAATCAGTATAAAAAGGAGGTTTAAAGGCTATGTTATATACACCAAGTAATGTATATTTTTATCTTCTTCTCATATGTTTTTCCAACTATTTTTGCTTAATTTTTCTTTAGTTATTCTAGAGTTTAAGTTTGAGTGATGAGATTCAATGAGCATTACCAAAGAATCTATTAGAGGTATCAATTATGCCTATTACAAGGTCTAAATCTAAAAATATCAAAGAGGAATTTAATGAGCTAATTTAAGATGTTTGGGTTATAAAGCTATGAAATATGCTAAATTGGATCATCATGTAGGTGCTATATTTGAAATTACAAGTGAAAGTTTGTTGTGATTCAAGTTGGGCTAAAACCTATTTATTTCAAGCTTTCTATCCACACATGATAGGCTCAATAACTCATCCCAAATAGTGAAAGTTTGTTGTGATTCAAGTTGGGCTAAAAACTATTTATCTCAAGCTCTCTATCCACACATGATAGACTCAGTAACTCATCCCAAATAGAGAACGATATGTTTGAAGTCAGATTTGAAATATTCCACAAAATAAAAAAAAAAGATAGAAAATAAATGTTTTCCATATGATTTATGGATTCTTGTAAGGCAAGGATTTAATTACAAGTAGAATCTTTACTTTAGAAGGATTTCATACTTCCTAAGAAGATCGATTAGGCAACAATTTTTTTTTAAGGATTCCTTATGCAACAACAATCATTATTATTCAAAGACATTAGAGACCATTTTGGGCTTATTTTTTAATATGTAGTTTTACGCAAATAAGCATAACTTTTAATTCAATCGTTGGATCAAGTAAGATTTTGCCAGACATTTCTAAATGTTTTTTTATATAGTTAAAATTCAATAACAATCGGACATCAAGAAGGCTTTTCGATAAAACCCATAAGCTAATATGCATAAATTGCATTGTTTTCTAAGTGGTCTAGGATTGTTTTTCCTATTTTTAGAAATATTTTGTTATTTTTTCAATTCTATGTAAGATATTTTACCTAGTATAAACATGGTTATTTAGCTTGTATTTAGGTTTTTTTTTTTTAATTCTTGGATTATTTCAGAATAATATTTTGTGTGTGGCAAGGTTGCTCATACTCTTGGTTTTTTTTATTAAAATCTTCAGGATTTATCAAAGATTAATGATTTTTGTGGCGTTCTTCCTTATACTTCTAGTTTTTTATTCATTATAATCAAAGGGCTGAGGTTTTTTATCCAATAACTTTGATTCCTTAATTCATGTAATAATTGGATTAGGTTCTTTTCAATTTCATGTTAACTTTCTTAGGATTTCTATCTTGTTTATTTGTTCAAGGGTTTTTAGCCTCCATGTTCGCATCATTAAGTTTTTTCATATTAGTATGTTCTTCTAACTAATCAAGATAGTGTTGTTGAAATCCTATAAAGTTGATTGCATTCAATCTATTTGCATCAAGTGATTAACAATAAAACTTGAAAGATAAATGATATAATCCTTGATAGAAACATGATATGCATCCTTTATATAATCTAAGTACTTTAACAAGTGTACTTAATATTATGTTCATGCATGATCTATCTATAAAATTGTAGTTTTAATCTTTAAACTTATAAAGTTATTCTACGAATTTTCATGTATATGCTAAAATATATTTAGATAACTTTGTTAAATCACTTTATATTAAATTAATCTTTAAAAAATCCAATCAATTATTAGTAATTTATTTTTAAATTGTTGGTAATTTGCAAAGTATATAGAATCAAGGTTTTTTGGAATTTTTTCATGCAAGTTATATCTAGTAAAAATTAAATAAAAACAATACAATAATAATCATTCAAAAAGCTATACATAACTCGGATCAAAATAGTTTGTGTTAGTTAATCTGATTAGTTTTTATAGTTTGACACGACCAAAAGATTGATATCTTCTCCCAAGTGTAGGAGTGTCGAAGTAATAAATAACCCGACAAGACCAGTGTCGAACCACAGGGAGGTTAATTGTATAAACTACAAATAAAAAAATAGATAATAACATAAAATGAGTTGAAGAGAGCTTTGAGATGCGATATTGATATAAGAATTAAACAATGATAAAATAATTGTCAAGGTTAGAGGATCCACTAATGGTATTTCAAACAAGTATAGTATAAACTCTTTTTATTACTCAACTAAAAACCACACACAAAGGAGGTTCCAATCGGATTATAAATTGTTAACATGATTATATTAGTTATCTTATTCGAATAATGCTAATACTTATAAATGTTGTCAGGTATTCATGATTATAACTTATGTTAACAAAAAAATCAAGTTCCTTTCATAGCACAGGTGTCGGTTATACCATACAGTTGGGCTATAAAAGTGCAAAGTATTTGTTGTACCAAGGGTTATACAATATAAATCTAGATTAACCATTTAACAAGCAAAATATTAAAAGTGAACAAGATAACAAATACAAAACATGTTAGTATCAAACATTAAAGTCCATGTTGAGTTTATACTATACTTATTCTTACACCGTTAGTGTAACCTTTTCACCTTAACATAATAAATTTAGCTAAATATAATGAAAGAGAGAAATATAAATAAACAAGATAAGAACATTAATAAGATATAAGTTAACTAAGTAAAGGAAAGGAAATGAAAAGGCATAAACAAGAGATTAATATAAACAAAACTTAAGCATTACAAAAATATAAAGAGAGAGCAAGAACATGATCTTGATCTGAAAACCAAGATGCCTAAATGCATGGCAAATGCCTCCTTTTATAGGCTAAAATTTAGAACTATTGATTTGATGACTAATTGTTGAGTGGATGGCCACATCTTGACTTGGTGACAATCTTTATCTTCTTATCCGAACAAAACGCCATTGCTAATGTTAGAATTTGAACAGATTATCATATGAAATCTAGCAAATTATATCAGCTTTCCAATCAAAAAAGAATCGGTGCATTTGGACTTCTAGAACTCGAGATATGGGCTGAACACTGAACAATGTCTAAGTTGCAGGACAGATTTCAACTTCTCTGTTGTTGCTAAGATTTGGACTTCCAAACAGTAGAATTGAGTCCTAGACTCCACATGAATATTTTAAGCCTATGTCTTAGCTTTCTAGCCATATAAACCAAATTGAAATCCAAGATCAACAGCTTCAGATATAACCCAATGACTGAACAGTGTTCCAGTTTAGACTGAACCAGCATCTCTTTTCTAAGCTTAGCCCTCGTTTTGTCTTCTCAATTTTAGTAGTTGAACTGATCAATCAACCCTTTGATTTATGTGATAGGCTTACATTTAAGATGAACATTTACCATAAATTAAAGGTATCTTATATTATTAGACATGTTATTATAAAACATGCTCTAGTTAAGGAGTTATTGATACTTCAAGTGCAAAATGATATAAAACCTTGATAAAAAACCCTTTTAAGTACTAATCACAATTCATATATGTGTGTTAATCTCGATAAGGAACATTCTTTTTTCTTAAAATTTTTTGGACAACTTTAGCTTAATACTATGTATCACACATTAATTATGTACGTAAATTGAAAATTGGATTGTTAATTTGTTGGAGTTTCAGTAACAAATAACTAACTAATAGCATATTTTGTAAAAGAAATGAAGTTGTGAGAGTATTTTATGTAAATAAAATAACATGAAAATTTTATTTAAGATTTGACCGGATTATATATTAATGTTGATAATTGTAATATAATATCTAGCTCAATTTAGTTGTAATCGAGCCATGTGATACTTGACATTTACTCCCACATTACCAAAATATGGAGATTTATCTACGCAAAAAGATGTAAATCAGGCTACAGATCGGCTAGCTAGAGCTAGTAGACTCTTTGTCCAATTAACCCCCAAAGGGCTTAATAGCATTTTTGTTTGTGATTAACTAGTTCAACGATCGTGGTCCAATTAAAAAACACCAATGCTCATATTGATTTAAATTGGGTTTGTGATGGGCATAGTTGAAATTTACATTACCCAATAGTTTGAGCCAAAACTTCAACAAGGCTTTTTAGCCTCTTCGTATTAGGTTGCAATGCTATTTCTTTTATGAATTCAAATTCCTTTTTTTTAAAAAAAAAACTACATTATATTTGTGCCTAGTCACATATCCACATTTGCAAATGTACTGCAGGGTAGAGCACCATTGATTTTAAAGTTATTAAAATCGGGCCTATGCTTGAGTAATGAGTTGGATGATTAACTCATGTTTATTTATAACAATGTTATTTTAGTTTTTTTTTTTAAATTCAAAATGATGTCTTTTTGTAAAATAGTCAAATAGAATTTTGATCGGGTCCCGAGACAACTTTAGGTTGATTTTTTTACACTTGACTTAGGTCAATGGACTAGGGTCAGTTAGGCCCAGGTTTCCCTGTCAGGCTAAGTCGAGTTTAATAATTATAGTTGGTTTTCTTTAACTAATTAATTATGGCACCATAATAATGATATCAAAAGACATGGTGGTCATTTTTCATTTAGCTGGTTATATTGGGTTACACGATATTTAAATTAAAAACCTGTCTAGTTATTGATAAGAAATAAAATTTAGGATCAATTATAGAAATCATTGAATTAGACTTATGAAGTATATAGAGTCTAACAAGACTACCCCTAGACCGACTGCATATTCTCTTGAACTAAAATTCAATCCCCTATTAAGGGGCTAACCACACGTCATTTTAGACTAACCATGTATCACTCTTGGGGATTACCTATAAGTGCCTCGATCTTATATCGACCAAACATGTCTTGAACGCATGTGTTTTGAGAGATTTTATCTCCACAATGATGAACCTGATTAGTTATAATGTACTTATAAACTTAAGAGAGCATATATAGAATGTGCGTAGCATTCTAGAGTTGATCGTGCAAGATACACACTTTATGTGTAATATTGTTCCTACCATGGTCCGAGGGTTAGTCTAGATATGATATCATAACTTCAATCCGGGATCAATTCTTGGTTTCAATAATCTTTATGTAAAACTTATAACTTAATTTAGCATAAGTATCTTGACCAAGAATACCTTAATTTAGTTTTTGTCATCATTCATATAGAGAGTAAGGAAATTGGGGTCTACCAAAAGAGATTCAATAAAGAGATGTTGAAGGTAAAGGACTTTCTAGAACTATTTTCCACTAAAGCTTTGATAAATAGGATCCATAGCCTAACTTTATGGAGAGAGTTATACACTTGCTTTGATAGGGACCCACATGAAAGTGAAACAAATCATGAAAACCATATATGGGTAGAAGAAACAATAACATTACCTTCATAAGATTATCCTTGTGTATTATTCCCTATTAGTTTTTCTCCACATATATTATCTATAAAAATTTCTTCAAATATGTTCACCATGAAATATTCCTTATACAATGTTCTCCATAAGACTATCTTCATTTAATACTCTTTATGAAATTCTCTTTACATGGCTCTTCGTTAGTTGTTCAAATAAGACATTCTCTAACCTAGGTACAAGAAAAAAAATTATTGGGTACAAAACATTCTCCATTCTAGGTACAAGAAACAATTTTACTATGATATAAGAACATTCTCCAATCTGAGTATAAATCCATAACTTTGCTAAAGTAAAAAGACATTCTCTAACTTGGAAACAAGGCAAAATTTTGCCTCAAGTACAAAGGAATTCTTCCTCTAGTCTAGGAACCCACCTTGCCCAAGTCTAAAGGTTTAAATCCTCTTCGGGTACTAGGGACTACCTATAAAAGCACCTATTTTTCCTAAAATTCAAGACAATCTCCCTCTGGTCATGGTAAACAACCTTGTCCAGCCTCTATCTTTGACAAAGTCTTATTTATGGTTATGCGACCCCTTGAAGGTATCTAATCCCATGTCTCCTTTTTAACAGGATTAAGCCATATATCCCCTCTTAAAGAGACTTGGATGCGCCACTCTTTTAATGGGACTTGATCATGCATATTCTTTGCATTCCATTTTATCCTAAAAGAAATACATTTTAATAAAGGCTTTTCACGACCTCATTATGATGTGTAAAGATAACACTCATCCATAACTATATGGTAACTCCATCACAAAGTATAAAGGAACCACACCATTTAGTATAAAAAGGGTTTTACAATAAGATTTTAAAGTCATCCTGGATATCTCCTTAACAATTTTAAAAAGCACCTTAGCTCATCAAACAACATGGCTAAATAGTTTAAACCTGATAAATCACATTTTCAAATCTCTAGTTTACTCAAATTACATCTAAGAAAATTATTTAGTCTTAAACTAAGTAAACCTCATTTTAACAAAGAAGGGAAACTAATGATGGGTGATATTGCATTCGGGAAGGGAACCATAGCAGCTGATAAAGGTTGCTGGTGGAGCCAGAGAAGAATCGAAATAATGGTAGGCAAGCACTAAAGCTGCTAGAGCGGCTGCCTTAGCCCATGAAGGAATTAGAATCTTGCTACTTCCCTTAACTTTTCTAGAGCAGGAGAGAGTGAATCTACAAGCAGGGAATCAAAAATGTAAAAGAATAGGCATCGCACAAGAGCATAACATGGTAAAATAAGAAATTGAAAGATTTCATTGAAATTGTTTGTTTGGAAATTTCTCGAATTCGAGATCTTTAAAAAAAAACACTAAATTGGACTTGGGATGTCTACAAATCAATAAGATAATTCTCCTGGACCAGTCATGCCTCCTTTTGGATAGAGGTTATACCCTTAGATATGCTTAAACTCTCGAATCCAACTACTATACTTGGATACACCATCATTGGGTAACATCTGAACTACTTCATCTACCTTTTGTATAGTTGATACCAAGCATTAAAGAATTATACATACCCTTTCCATAAGTGGGTCTATAAAACGGCATTATGGCATGCTTATACCTAGTGGATGATCATCATGATTTCATGCTTTCTACTTAACTATGAACTACTAAGCATTATGGGTTAATATCCTAAATTATGATCTGTTAGATAGGTGCAAAAGTGTTTTCCCCTCTCTACCCTTATCTAATTGGTACGGCTCATGGCTATATAAATGTCTATAAGTTATCAAACAAACAATTCTAACCTAAGAGCTCACTTTTTCTTCATCTTCAACATTTAAGCATCTTTTTCCTTATACCTTCTCTTCAAACACGCACAATACAACCTCTAAGACTTTATTTTTCTTACAATTTTGCTAACTTATACACTAGATTGTTCCTTAAACCCAACTAAGGTTTTATTTTATAGGTGTTCGTGAAATCCAAGTCCAACAGTTTCATTCTCATAACCCTTATACCTTGAAGAGACCTTGATCTTATAGGGTTTTTCATGAGCCTTATCAATTATTAACTTGATTCATTAATTTGATCATTGAGTCATCAATGCAACCATTGAGTTAATGGGTGAACCTTGAAAAATACATACATAATGTGTGATAGTAGATTGTTCCAAAGGGCGATTATTGATGCCATGTGCCATTTTATTTTGTAGATCCTAGGCTTTTTTAGTCACTTGTTTCTCTTTTCTCTTTTGCCTTTTGCTCTCCTTTTAATACTTTGCAGCAGTTTTAAGCTCTTAAAGCATCTTTAAAGGATGTGCTAAATTGAAAGCAATAATAATAATAATAATAATTTGGCTTTTCAATGCTTGTTTTACATGCTCCAAGGGGAATACTAAATAAAATACCAAAATACCATTTCTCTTTACAAAAATATTATTCCTACATATCTTGCAAAAATATCATAACCTTACAAAACATTATTCATTGCAATAATGTTTTCTTCTTCATAATTTTTTTTCTTTGATTTTTTTTAAATCTATGTTTTTTTCAGTTTGCTTTCAATAAGATTTTTTTGGTCTCATAAACTATGTCACGGGTTTGACGAATTCACTCGGATTGACTTTAGTTATTTTTTTTTTATCCTTTTTTATTGAATTTTTTTCAATTAATATTGAGTTGATTGAGAATCATCTGGGTTATTTTTATATCCTCCAAGTCAACCAGGTCATATTAGATTTTTAAAATAATTGTATATCAAATATTAAAATATAATTGGCTTTTCTAAAAGGTTATTTAATATTGGAGTGCATATATTTATTTGTACTATTTTAAAAAACCATGGTATCTATTTAGTTTTTCTAAATAACTTCTCCTTGAGATGGCTGACTGAGTTTCTTTCATTGATAAAAGCAATTCAGTTTTATATAAAAAAAAAATGAAAGAAAGAATTAGTTTTGGCTCTTAATTTTTACTCCCTGTTAAATCAAAATTCGGCTAGTCTTTTACTTTTGG
>Ga0325411_1002634_pt1 | contig 20339 bp, 10 predicted proteins | sample PopdelMetagenome_13_FD_206181 | JGI IMG/M metagenome (GOLD analysis project Ga0325411, IMG submission 206181) | Populus deltoides microbial communities from Bellville, Georgia, United States - Xylem-PdIQD-R4 | ecosystem: Host-associated > Plants > Phyllosphere > Stem > Wood/Secondary xylem...
GTGTTTGGATATGTTGAATGGAAAATAATATAAATGAAATTCAAATTGGAATGTGTGACTAATAATGATTGTTATGTGGAGTTATAGGAGAAGCGTGCGGGACAAAACTCGACTTCTCGAGAACTTAAACAATAAGAGTTAAGGTAAGAGATTTACCCTCCCTAGCCTATTTATTTAATTAAATATGCTTTTGAAATTGTTAAATTTACAATGGTTAATTGATTGTGTTATGTATTGTATTATTAATTGATGGCTTATACAAAAATTGGTATGTTTTGTAATTAAATGTATAGGCAAAAAACACGCGGTATGTTATGAAGTGTGATTGATCGCAACAACGGTAAATTATTTATAATTGACTTTTGACTGCAATGACAAAAATTTATATGTATGAATTATTATCGATCATAATTGTGATAACCGTGTGTAATTTGTGTTTGACCGCAACGATAGAAGTTTTTATGTAAAAATTATTATCGGTCATAACGACAATAACCATGAGTAATTCGTGTTTAACCACGACAATGGAAAAAAGAAGAAGATAGATGTCAATGTTAGAAATATATAGGTGATGAGAAGAATAAAATAACTAACGTATGAGATAGTCAGCCAGTAAATGGATATTATCATGAGATTAGTGCATGATGATGGGCTATGTTGTGGAACTAGTTATCTGGCAATGGGGCATCTATCCAAAGATAGGCTATGTTGTAGAACTACTTACTCAGGAATAGGGCTAATGCCCAGTAATGGGCTATATTGTCGAACTAGTTACTCGGCAACTGAGCTAGTGCTCGGTAATGGGCTAAAGACATCAGTTTGTTTGATGACTAGAATATGTAATTTGGTTTAAATGGATTTGTGTGGAGTTATTATTGCCTAGATGACCGACTAGTTGGACTGTTAATAAAATTTTGGATGAAACCCAATTGTTAAATAGAAGTAGTAAATCATGATTATTGCATTGAGTGTTGGATTAATAAGAATTTGTGATTGAGTTCATGGCATAGATGGTTTGTTGAATTCTATTCTTCAATTGTGATATAAATGTAAAGTTTCGAGATGGTTAAACCATGAAATTGTCTGGAATGTTTGTGGATAAATAAAAATAATAATATTTCCAGGATTTTCAATGATTCATGTCTGGCGAATTATCTGAAACACTTTTTTAAATTTAAAAAAATAGGGTTATTACATGGAATTACTTGTGTGAGGATGATGTTGGAATTTTGTGAAATGATTGGTACAAGAAATGGTAGGACAACATTTAGATAGAGTTTTCGATAAGAAAAGCTCAACCGACATCTCATTAAGTTAAGAAAGTTTTCATTTAAAATAATAAGTCGAGGTAAAGTTCAAGTCTTAAGTCTTTTTGGAAAAGAGTCATAAATAGTGTGAAGGGTCATAGCTTGGGTTATATAAAAAGGAATTGAAATGAGGAAACCTAGTGATAATAAGTATAGACTACAAGAGATTAAACTAGGCATATAATCACTCATAAGGTTAAAATGATACATTATGTGGTAAGAGAACATGAGTGTTTGATTAGAATAAATTGAGTATGCCTAAAGGGCACAAATATGTTTAGGAGACAAAAGGTGATAAAATTTAAATGTATTGTGAATTAAAAAAATAGTGTGAACCAAAAATGGTAATGATACACGCACACACAATTGTACGAATTAGATGTGTTTGATTAAACAAACTATAACATAAATTGAACGTGTTGGGAATAAAAATTTTCATAATGTGACTAAGATAGTAAAATGAGCACTTTGATGAAATATAAGATCATCAAAAAATGAATGAAATGTACTAAATTAGAATCTTGCATAGATTGATGTATTTACCAGAAGATTGGCAAAATTGATTCGGCTTATATCATTGATATATGTGTGTTTAATATGTATTCATTGCATGATATTTTAATGTTATAAGAATAAACTGTCTTTAGGGTTATCACTTACTTGAATAGAACAATAGACCTTACTTAACATTTTTTTTGGTTAGGTGATGATTATGTAATTTTTTAATATGTTGACTATCTTTTATAATATAATTTTGAGACTAACTTATATATAAATGAAATTAATACTAAGGATGTTCGTAACTTAATTATTAATCTCTTTTGTTGGGGTTGTAATATGACATTAAACCTACTCTAGTTTTATTTAATTAATATTATATGTAACTAGTTCATAATGTTCTTATATTTTATATACGTCACTTGTTGTAAAATAGTTTATACTATAATTGTACATGAGTTATGAAATGAAAAATTGGGAATGATAGATGAATTGTATTCTTGATTTGGTAATGTGATTGGTTAAGGTCCAAGAAGTTTGGACAATATTGAGATTGTGATATCATTGTGTATGTAGGAGTCGATGGTTTGGGAATGATCCATATTAAAAGGAAACCTGTCTAAATTTTAGTATAGGCTTAAATGATGTAAAGGTTGGAAACATGATGCTAATATGTAAAATAAATTACCCCAATTTCAATAGGTTCAAGACTTAAAAGGTTGTGAAAATACCAGGTCGTTACAAAAAAGGTGTATTGACGCAAAATATTATGGTTGCATATAGTTTTGACATGCAATTCATTTTTGTTTAGGCTAGGGAGAGAAGAGAGAGCACACAACACGCGTATTTTTCTTAAGACAATAGGCAATCCTAATATCAAATCTCACCACCAACCAAAATACTTAATGTTATTTATTTTAAAACAAGTAAATGTTATTGTAATCATTGGGGAGTATATAACAAAGTCATATTATTGCATGCAAATACTATGTGGTTGATTTAGGATATCCTAGTAAGTATGGCTTTTAAGCCCATATAAAGGTAAAAGATATTACTTGTCCAAACTTTAAAGGCGAGGACAATCAAGAACTCGGAAGGAATTCTTTAGTCGTTTTCATTTCTCAATAAGTTGTGTGTATAACATACATTTAGAGTATGGAAAAAAAGGTGAAGAATTTTATAGAACATGCCTTCTTTTCCTTACAAAATACAAATTCATATTGTAGTGGCATCCATGATACTATATAACTATATTAGAAGGAAGTCGCAACAATATGTGACATTTGCTGAATTTGATCGCAATCTCAATTTTGTTCCTTAAGATTTTTTTAAATAATGTTGTTTCATGTTCACAAACCCATGAAAATCAGAGGGCTTCGCGTATGGATTTGATTCATGATGGGATTGTAACAAGTGTAATGGTACAATAACATCGGTGTTCTAGTTGACATTGTTTTTTCTTTACAATGTATTAATAATGAAATGCATATTAATGTAATTTGAAAAAAAAATAATTAATTACATGTTTTTTTTGTATTTTTATTACAAACTTCAAATTCAACCATAATTTTAATCAAATATTTTCAACATGTGTTTTGCTTAACAACAATTTTAACAATAATTTTGACCAAACATATATTTGAATCAAACCAACCCACAACTAATTACTCAAAATAAACAATCAATTGTTATTTTTTTTTCTTGCTTATGTTTCTTAAACAACTTTAGACTGCTGGTTTATGAATTATAAAAAAAATTGTATTGTAAAAGCAAGTTACCCTTAGCCTGACCATCTCAAGTTCAAGAATTACCTAATAGCTTATGGCCTTTCTAACAGTCATTGAATACCTATTACGCAGATTTTGAATAAATCGAGATGCAGGTTTAGAAATGGTTCTTCTCATTGAATTGAAAATTTCAACGAGAATCTAAGGCCCTAGCTAGATGTGAAGAACAACAACCTATTGACTCTAGAAAAAGCTAATTATGCAGTCCCATAATGTCAAAAAAAAATAAAAAAAAAATAGATGATTAATACTGTTTGATGACAAACTAGTTTCCCAAATGCATCAATATGTACAAGCTAAGCATCAAAAGGAATATCAAGACTGCTATTCAAACACCTGTGGACTGCCTCTGTCATGTCCTTCTTTCTCTTCAGGCCTGGATTCTTCTACTAATTTTATCCAAACCAGTGAAAGCTTATATCCACCTTATCCCTTCACTCCATCTCTGTTTTTAAATAATGAAACCTTGGAAAAATTTAAAAAAAAAAAACAGTATAAAGGCTCATGTTTTTAAGAAGAAGAAACTAAAGTTTTGAACTCTCAACTGCTCTATCTCCTGCCCCCTTTTCTCTTTGTCTATCTCTGTGTTTCTTATTCTCTATTTATAGGCACAAGTAATGAAGAGATTCAGGATTGTAATCACCCAAATCTCCCATTAAAGGCCATTCCGACGTTTCAGAATCTTTTGCTAGTTGGGTATTTTGCAAGGATTTGGGGCATTAAAATAAGATTTTTGAATGCTGAAGATTAATTTCCACGTGATTGCATCTTATCTAGGGATCAATCACAGCTGAGGGCCTAAGCCAAAAATCCCATGAACAAAGCCTTTTCCTATGTTTTCCACACCCAGATATTGAAGAACATATCAAAACAACATCGTCTACTTCTTCTTTTTTCAACCATGTAAAAACGACGCTGTTTTTGGAAAGGCACAATAATTTAATTAGACCCTAGAATGTCTCTGCCTTTTCATTGCAGTCCCTGGTTTTTTTATTTTTCCAATTTCATTCAATTAGTGTTTTAATTTTTTATTTTATTTTCAATTTAATCACTAAATAAATAAATTAAATCCTTGAGTTTGAGCGTTTATTCTAGTTTAGTTTTTGGTTCCCAAAATTGGGCATTTTTTAATCAATTTTGCCCTAAATCTTATTTTTCATCTTCAATTTCACACCTAATTAAAGCAATTAGACCCCTGGGTTTGGCTATTTGTTATACATTCATCCTTGGTCCTTCAATTTTTTTAACTCCAGCCTAATCAACCCATTTTCCTTAATCTTATCTTCAATTATGTCCCTAATTGCATTTTAAATTGTTCATAATATTTTTTACCTTCTTCAACTCAATCCTTGGCTTGTAATATTCAATTATTAGTTCAATGTTTCCCCAATTGTATTTTATTCCACTCTTTTTTATTATTATTTTTAGGTATTTTTTTCATTTTCTTCTTTTTATTTCATAATTTAACTTGTCACACAAAAATAAACAAAAAAGACAAAAAATAATGAAATGAATAAAATTGACTTGATTTATTAAAATTAATAAATATATATATATATATATATGAAAAAAAATTGTTATCATTTGTATTTGATAGGAAGTTTCCTAGTTAGAAAGAAATATTTTGTCAAACTCCTACTGCATTCGCTACTAATTTCATTGCATTATAAAGCATTTTAGTGCAAAAACATGATTTAAGAGTTATGGTGACATATAGGGAATCTGTGTCCTCTACTTATGCTAAAGATATCAAAGCTAAAAAGTTATTAGGAGTGCGTTTAACTTTGTATTTTGAAAAGAATGTGCAATAATTTCACGAATAACTAAACCTTTAATTCAAGTTTTATAAATTGGTGACAGTGATGACAAGCTTTCAATTGAATATTTGTATGATGCTATTTATTTTTTAAAGAAATAAATATTCAGATTTCAAAAAAAAAAAAGCTAGGGTACGTACAACTTTTTTTTATTATCAATAATCAATGAGATGAACAACTAACTCTATAGGAAACTTTATACAATAGGATTTTTGTTGAATTCTCGATTTCAATATGATGTAAATCTATTGGATAAATATATGAACACCATTTTTTTCCTTCTATTATTGAGAAATTTGCATATGGAAATTCAACATTGCAAGGCAAGCTTACAAGTAATATGAAATTGCTTAGGATTGCAGAACATGATTTTGTTCTAGTGTCTATGATAAATGATCAAATCCTTTTACGTCTAGGTATATTATTATTTTCATATTCAAAATAAATAAAAAATATCATCTTTGACATGATCTTACTTGTTAATTTTTATTAGAGACGAATGGTGGATGACATATGGAAGTTGTACTCTAAATCTATAAAAGTTGGCTATATGAGCTTTAAGTTAAACTTGTAGGTTTTTAGGTTGCGAGAAGAATTGAAGTATTTTTTTAACATATCCACTCTAAAAAAATAAATAGGTTGGAGCGTTAAAGACTTGATGACTTTGTTTACATCAACTAAGATTTGAGATTGAAACAAAAATATTAGTTTTTCTCTAATTCTTTAAATATTATTATATCTTATTAAGTATAATTATTAATACTTTTATTGTGTTTACCTTCACTTTGAACATGTAGGAATTATTAAAAAGGTCAAAATTATGATCCAATTAGTTTTTAAGCATATTATAATAATGAGAATTGGATATTAGAAGATGATCCATTAACTTTGATAACTAAAAAAGTAGAGTTTTCACAATGATCTCTCTACAATGACCATTCAAAATAATTCAAATGATGATAATGGATGATTCATCCTTTAATTATTGATTTTTTTTAAATAATGTATTGCTTGATATGTAATATTTATATTTTAATTATATTTTAATTTTATATTTAATAAATATCGATGAGATTGAAGGTGGTTGTGGGGATGAATAAGGAGCATGATAATTTTTTGATAGGTATTGATAAGGTTGGTTGAATCTCAACAGTATTTGATTTAAATATTTCTTCTATAGACACCAAAGAACTTAATGTACTCATTCAATCAAAGTGAAGGTATTGTTGTTTTAAAATTTACTATATTATTGGTTTGTGTTGCACTGTGAGTCAAATAAAAAACAAATTAATGTAAAAAAAATATTCAAGCATTAATAATGTGTTTTCTAATTAAAAAAATATTTTAATCATAAACTCAAACTTTGATGTATATTGGACAACATATTTTTTTAATATTGATACGATGACATATTGAATAATATTTGTTTGCAAATAATAAAATTATGACATATTGGACCGACCTGGATTAACCTATCAAGTCTATAACTTGGGTCATGAGACTATGATAATTTTATATAAAAAATTAAAATTAATTATGAAAATTAATTTTTAATCAACCCAATATAGAAAGAAAAAATTCAAAAATAATAATTAATAAAGGACAAACAAACTACTTGAATCAACTCAATTAACTTACCAAACTCACAACCTAAAAGGTTGAAACATGAGATAGGAATAATTTCATAGAAAAAAAATTATAAAGTTCAATTTCTAACCAATCTAATATTAAATAAAAAAAATAAAAAAAATCTATTAAAAAAAACTAAATTAACTCAGAAAAACCTGTTAAATGCAATATAAGATATGAATTCTTCTTTGAATTCTGGTTCTTGGGACTTGTTCTTTTATTCTTGGTGTTTGCGAAGATGGCTTTAATCTGGATAGTGCTCTAAAAAGAAAACAATGAACTTCTACTTGTCCTCTAGCAAGCCTGAGTTGATCGGCTTTAATCTGGGCTTGCTAGTTTGCCCAGTCAATTTCCAAAGCGCTAGGGACTCTCCTTATTACATGCATAGAAAAATCATGCTCTCTCATGGGTGAAGAAGAGCTTGGAATAGAAAAATCTGGACTTTCCATATTAAATCAACATTTATGCTTCACCCGCCATAGGGATTGTATGTTTTTAATCTCTCTAGATCATACAGTAGACAACGTTCATTTCCCATTTTAATAAATTGCATGTGCTCAGGAAATAAAAGCATATATACTGTAACTGCAGGGGAAAAATTTACAATCCAGATATACTTTATTACATTTTCTAATACCTGTTTTTGCATTTTAAAAATAATTTTTTGAAAAAATTGAATTTTTCTTATTTTTTATTTTAAATTAATGTTTTATATATTTTTATATTATTTTGATATATTAATATTAAAAATATTTTTTTAATAATAAAAAATATTATTTTAATATATTTTCAAATAAAAAATAATTTTAAAATACAATTTTCATGGCACTACTGACAATACTCTTAATATGTATATTTAGAAATTGTGGTCGTGGTTAGTATTTTTTATTTTAAAATGTATTAAAATAATATTTTTTTAATTTTTAAAAATTAGATATGAAATGTATAAAAAATTAATTTTTAATAAAAATAAAATTAATATTTTTAAAAATGCAAATTTAACCGCATTTTAAAACGCTTACTTATGTTGAAATGACAGTCTACTAATAGGAAGGTCTCTAAGCTGCATTAACATTATAAATTTCCATCAATCACATCATTCCCTCACCTTCGTGCAGGAGTAACAAACACCGTGTCAATTTTTCATATAATCAAGGTGTATTTTTTTTAAGATTAATGTTAGTGTACAATTAATTTACATCTACTTTAATTAATTTTATAGACTCTGAAATTATTAATTATATAAATCTTAAATGATTTTAAAATTTATAAAATTTAAATTAATAATTTCTAAATAACAAATCAATTAAGCTACATTCCTAATAATTAATTAAGATGCATTTTGATATTATATCATGATGATTGAGTACGTAAATTTTCTATTTGATCTTTTTATATTTTTTTTAAAATATTATTTATTTCAGATGGCATCATTAATTATTAGATGGTGAGAGAAAATAAAACAATCACTAAGTTGTTGTTATTTTTATCACCATTAAATCACATTTAATTTGGATCCAACAATTGAAATTGAAGTAACATAATAAAACATGATATAAAGACATATGAAAATATATCAATAACTAGACACTAACTAGCTAATTGATAAAAAAATATATATATACAAGCTTTCCCAACATATTTTTTTGACAAAAAATTCATAATTATAAATTGAGAAACTTAAGCATGTATTTAATTAAATAGATCAGGAACCATATCTACCAATAATTTTAACAAAAATCTTAACACTTTTATTCGACTTGCTTCACTGTGAATCTAATAATTTTTTTCTAACGCAAAAAAATAAATATATAAGTATTGTTAACATGTTTTTTGACATAAAAAAATATAATTATGAATTGAAAGGTTGATACTTACATATCATAAAATAAAATGAAGATCATATACGTTAATAAATACAAAAAAAAGTTATTAATACAGTGTCAGGTGTAAGATCTCAAGTTAATCTATAACATAATAGAAAAAATAGGATAAATGTTGCAAGTGTATTTAACTGTATCATGATTCCCTGAATTAAGAAACAAAAAGACATTGTTTGCGCTAAAGAAAATAAATCTTAGAATAAATAAACTAATAAAGTGAGAAGGTGCTGCTACTTCCAATCAAATTTTAAAATAATAGGATATACATTCATATAAAAATAAAAAATGAAAATTTATGATATTTAACCCTGACTATTCCTTTTAATGAATATATTTTTTTTTATCTTAAATGTCACTTTTTCTTACCAAAAATAAATAATTTTTATTTTTATAAACATATCATAAAAATAAAGTTTATTTATATAAAACATAAATAAAAATATAAGTAAATTAAAATAATCTCTTTGAAACATTTAATACATATAAAATAATTAAAAAGCAATTGTTATTTCTAAAAAGCTAGATAAATAATCTAGAAAATAAAAAAAAATTATTAATTTAAATATAAATTTAAAAAATATTTTAAAAAAATAAATATAAAAAATTATCAATTTTTTTTTTAAAAAAAATCATGCACTGCTAGAGCTTTCAAGCCAAAGCCTCGCACCTGGCTTAAATTAAAAAGGACCCATATACGGGGCCATTATTTTTTTTATTTGGAAATGTGGACATGCCATCTGATCTAAAACGTTTTTGAAAAAAAAGACAGGGCAACACATCACCTCTTTTTTCCCAAATTTCTACAATAATGGTGGCTGAAAATCGAGGTTTTTCAATTTTTTTTTTGACCTATAAAATCACTTTTTATCTAAAGCATTTTATACATATTGATAAACTCGTAAATAATTTCAAATACCCTAAAAACTCAGATTCATTATTTTAGGCCACAAGAAAGTCAAATAATACATACATGACTTTTTTATCGACTAAAACTTATTAACATTAAAATTGATTATTTTCATGATTTAAATCGATATTAATCAAGACTTTCTTTTTATCAGCGATATTTTTAGAGATGTTTTATATTTTTTTTTTACAAGTTTTCCAAGGTTTTTTAAATGAAGAATACACATTAACGATACAAATTTATTTATTTTTCCAATAATTAAGGGTCAAATTTAGAGAATCAACAGAAATTTGATTCAATCCTGCCAATAATTGAAGGGATTATTAGACCTATTTTCCCAACCAAAATAAAAAATAAAATTCTTGATTGAAATTAAAATTTCAAAAACCAAAGGAACTGAAAAAAAATATATATATAAGGACCCAGCTGAATTTGTTTCCACAAAATTTGATATTGTCACCTATTTTCCCTGCTTTTTTTACTTTGATATTTTTTTTAAAAATTTTTTTTAATAAATTAACTTAAATTAATCGTTAATTCAATTCTAAAAAAATAATTAAAAAACAATATGAATGAAAAAAAAAATCTCGATCCACAGCACATCGAGTATGTCTCCACAATGCAGGCCAATAGGATCTGCTGTATGAAAAATGCCACAACGTTATTTTTTTTTGTTAATGATTCTTTCCTCATATTCCTCTTGTTTGTTATTTTTGGATATAATGGACTTTATTTATTACAGTACTTTGTCTGGGCCCATAAATGTAACTTTTACAAAAAAAAAAAAAAAACTGGGAAATGAATTTCTAGTTTTTGGGTTTGTGGAGGAACCAAGCCTATTTAGGGAGGAAACAAACCTAAAATAATTTCCTATATGTTTGAGTCTCGTTGGCTTGGTAGTGCAAGCAAAGCCTAAACAATTTACTTTGGCTCATAAATGTATTTGAAATAAAATCTTTAGCTGCATCTATAGATCGAGCACAAGATAAGATTATAAAACAACATTATTAGAAAAAGAAAACTCCACACACGAAAGGAACAAATATTTTTATCCCACTTGATTGAAAATTTCAATGCTCACTACTAAAAAAATGACAAATACAAACGGAAACAGTGATGAAATTTTTCCGTCAGTATATTGTAATGACCTTTATCGATAATTTTTCATCCATATATCCATCGGTAAACACTGAGAAAAAAATTCTCTTGATATATACTAAAGGAAATATATTGAGAAAATAAAGAATAAAAAATTCCAACTATACAATGACATGTAACTTGTATAGATGATGTCACCAACGGAATTAACCCAATGATAAAGTATCGAGAGAATTACGAAAGGTATTATAGTAGGATTCAAAAAAAACAAATCGCTTGGTGATGCTGAATTTATAGCGACAATTTATGACCTAGCAATTGACCCTCCTCCCCCCTCCCCCGTTTCTCTTTCTTCCTTCTGCATTTTTTATTTTTTTTTTGCAATAAACAATCATCCCTCCCCCAATTTTAATACAATTCAACCTCCTACAACAAATTTGGACACCATAACACTCAGTTTGTTAACATCTGTGTTCTAATTCAAATTTTATTAAGGATTCTTCACTTTAAGTAAGCAAATCTACCATTTTTTATATTTGAACTCAATTTTTAAATGTTAATATTGTTTGCATGTTTTTGTAGTATATATATTTTGTTTGGGTGTTTACTTGTTTTATAGTTTTTTCTCATAGAAATTTGTTGTATGGATTTATGATTTGTACGTGTTAGGGTTTGTTTTAAATTTTGTAAAATTGTATTTGTTTGTAAATTGATGAAATTTATGTGTTTTGTGATGAAATAAATAATGGCTTATTTAATGAGTCCATTTTATATTTTATCAATTTTATTACCGAGTTGAAATTTTCAGTAAATGTGTAGAAATTTTAATTTATATAGATAATTGATGATGAATTAAGAGTACTATTAAAATAGATTGAATAAGTTTAAGCTAAACTAATATTTTTGCAAATTTATTTAGTTAACATTGTTAGTTAATACATGTTGTCATCATTATTTAAGAGTACTATTAAAATAGATGCATTGTTCATGGATGTAACGAGATTCAATCCAAGGGTTGTGGAGGATGGATTATTGTAATCGGTTCAAAGTTTTATTAATTATGCACTATCTAATCCGAGAAATAGTAGTGGAGGCGGTTTTAGATGTTCATGCAAAAGATGTGAGAATAAAAATTTTCTTGATCTGGATGTTGTAACAATGCATCTTTTATAAAAAGATTCATGAAGAAATACTTGTGTTGGTATGCACACGAAGAACCCTATATTCCTCACGATATTATGGTAGAAATGATTATTGGGTCAACTTCTAGTTCTAGAAATGTGCATGGAGTTGTAGAGTTTGTTTTGCTTTTACAACGACATGTTTAATAATTTTTGAAAAAATTATTTCATTTAACAAATACAATTTCAGGCTTATAAACATTGAAGCTGTAAGAATAATAACATTGACTTTTAAATCATCGATGGAAATTCTATTGTTTCAATGGAACCAAGTTTCCAAACATCCTGAATTAAAACCACAGGTTGATACATGGTTTTCAAGGTTTAAGGTTAGTATTAACTTAAATATATTTTTTATTATGTTAATTTAGTTAGTTTATTAAAATTACTGAAATTTTCCTCTTATAAATTTTTTACCGCAATGAAAAATTTGAATGGAAGAGAGCTGATAATAATATTGTGAGGAGGGTTTGGAAGAATCATGTTGTAACTAAGTAAGATCGAAATCACGATATTTTTTTATTCCAAATATTAAAATTTTATTTTTTATTTACTAATTCATTTGTATCATATAAGTTGCATGATCTTTGGTAGGAGGCGTAAAAGAAAGCCAAAAAATATACAAAAGAAATAGAGCTTCTAGGCTAGAATGACACGGCAGTTTAGAAGGATTTCAGGTTGCCATACACCTTGGAGGTTGTATGGGTGGAATACATTCAACACGTGATGTCCGCACATTTCACGCGATGGTCATAATCCGATGTGGAGATCTGGAACCAACATGTTCATGGTTTTGTTTGTTTCGCATGCGAAGTGGATAGTAAGATTTTTTTTATTATATCCATTTTTTATTTGTTGTTTTTTTTTATAAATATATTTAGCTGACAATATTTTTATCTTGCAAACTACGGTTCTTGGACGCGAGCCAATTTTGATGGAGCTTTTTGTTGAAATGCACGTGCAGAGTGATGACTGTCAAAAAGGCTGCAGTAATTTGTGGATAGCCGAGCTCAACACTTTGTCGTATATTGGATTTCAACCATTTTTTAGTTAGTATTTCCTTGAATTTGCTAACTTATTTTTTCTTTGTAGGATATATATAATAGTTGGTTGAATGAGAGATATGAGGACGATCCTTCTACCCATCAGAATATTGATCTGGATTTGTGGTTGAAGATAGGATTGTCCGATAGACCTGATTTCTATCAGGTCTACGGACTCTTTAACACTATAGTCCAAAACTTGCAGACGAGCCGTAGTATTTCGACTGTTGGATGCTCGCAATCAATTTCAAGCAATCAAATTCTAGAGTTCACAGTGATGTTAGTGCTTCAGACGACCAAATTGTGTGTTAAGATAACCCAACTCTGTGTTGAGATGGTCGAACTGCGCCGAATGTTGATAGAGATGAGATCACATATGGGTGGTGAATTTGCTCCTCCTTTTTGGCCACATGGTCCCGACGGTGACCAACTTCCTTCCTATTTTAGATTTATTGTATTTGAAAGAACAAATGTTTAAATTTGTAATAAATATTTAATTTTATATTAATTTAATTTATTTTTATATATTTGATTTTTATATTATTTTTATTATTTTTCTATTTCTATTCAATATATTTTTTTAAAAAATATTTTAAAATATTATTGATGTGGTTACTGACGAACTTATGGATAGTATTCTGTCGATGATATGTTATTTTCACCGTGAGAAATACCGATGGAAAAACAAAAACACCAATGAAATTACATATAGTTTTTTTGTTGGTGATATGTTAAATTTATTTATGAATATACTAACAGAATGAAGCGAGTAATTTTTTTTTTGTGCGCTTTGTCCATCTATAATCCATTAGTAATTATTGCCGATAAACTACAAACTACCAACGAGAATTTTTTTAACAAATTGTTTCTATCAATGAATCTATCAGTAAAATACATACCGACTAACTATGAGTGTTAATATAGACAGAAATTTTCATTATTTAACTATTAAATCTAATAATGACTTTAGATAGAGAGATATCTCATAGATAGAGAGATATCTCATCTTCCTCTGCAAGTAAGCAGCATGTTAGAATTTCTAGACTTGCAGAATGAGTAGGATGTTCTAGAGATAGACATTACATAAACTCAAATGCATGGTAATAATATCAATAGCTATTATTACCATTTAAATTCTTCATTAGAGTAGTAGCTCTAAGATTTATACTTAAAATCTAATCTATGAAAAGGTGATGATTATCTTGCAATTAAGTACGGTGTAGATTTCACAATAACAGGAACTAGAGATGTTTGTAATTAGAACTACGATTAGTATTTGGCTATTCTTCTTCTTGTTTTTGTTTCTGTTTTTAAATTATGTTTTTGTTCAATTTAGTTTCTCTCTAGCCTAAATTGATGAAATTAGCTTTGAATTTATGGTAGACTTATAAAAAATTATAAAAATATTATAAAAAAATATTAATTAAAATTTTTGTTTAGGATACTTCAATGATAGCTTAAAAGTTATTTTTTTTATAAAAAAATAAAAACAAATTAATTAGGCATAATCGCCAGATCCAAAAGCCTATAAAAATATAAAAACAATTAATTAGGATTTCAAGATAGTTTAAATTTTTTTTATAAAACAATTTGTAAAAAACATTAATTAGAATTTATATTTAAAATAGTGTAAGGGTAGTTTAAATGTTTTTTTATGAAAAAATTATATAAAAAAATTAATTAAAATTTCTGTTTAAGATACTTGATTAAATATTTTTTTATAAAAAATAAAAAAATTAATTAGATACGGCGATCAGACCCAAGTCGCTTGGGCCTGTATTGGTTAGCAGGCCCAACTCTCTTTGGTGAGGCATGACTGTCAGGTCAAAAAGCCTATAAAAAATAATAAAAATAATTAGAATTTAGTTTAAATATTTTTTTATAAAAAATTTTATTTAAGTTTTTTATTTTTGATACTTTAATGATAGTTTAAACATGTTTTTTTTATAAAAAATTATTTATAATTTATGTTTAAAATATTGTAATGATAATTTAAATATTTTTATTTTTAAAGCTCATGGATCTCTCATAGCTACTAGATTCAAAAGATTTAAAATATTTTTTATGTTATTAATATTTTTTAATATTTTTTTAAAAATAATATTAATATATCGCGAAGCGCAGACCGATGAACTATACGGGAAGAATGAAAAATTTTTATTTATTTTTTTAATAATAGGGAAGAACGAACCTGAGATAAGACGTTAAATAAATAGAAAGAACAACATACAACTTTTTCAGGCGGCTAAATTTGTCAAACCAGTTTAACCAGTAAGGTTTCTGTTCTGAACAGCTGTGTGTAGTCTCAGTCAACTTGTCCTTAGATTCCAACTTCCAAAAGCAAAATTGAACTCGTCCTTCACTCCAAACCCTCAAGTCAATTTATTTTAACCATTCAAGGTATGGTACTGTTAGCTAATTTTGCACGTGCTTTTTTAGATAACAAAAACAGAACAACAATATTCCATTAGTAGATCGTCAAGATTGTCAATGGTAACTAATTGATTAAAACAAAATCAGTTTTATTATATGAAATAAAGTATAAATACATCACTATTTTTATAGTATATCCACAAAAATTATAATTTATTATTTGAAAAAATAATTGAGAATTTCAATACTGTATAGTAGTCTTTTCAACGACAAAGAAAACCCTTTAAAGTTTTCGAATCGTGTGCTTGAAAGTATAGATTAAGTTGTTTTGTAAAATATTTTTTATTTTAAAATTATTTTTGATATTAGTATATTAAAATGATTTGAAAATACCCAAAAAATATTAATTTAAAATAAAAAATTTAAAAATTCAAAAAAAATTCAAAAATATTTTTAAAACAAAAGAACAAATACGCATAGAAACGGAAAAACAAACAGGATAATATAATATGCATAGATGAATTTGTGCCATCATAAATTAAAGGGAAATATAAAATTACTAATCAATATAATTTTTTTGCATTCACTTATAAACAAACACATGACCTTATTCAAGAGTTAGATGAACAAGGAAAATAAATAATCGACACACTATCACATGGATCTAATTAAATTTAAGACCTAGATTAATAGATAAAAAATTAAAAAAAGAAAAAGGAAAAAAAAACAGATTATCTAATAATTATAAATTGTTTGACAATTTTTGTCGCTAATAATCATAAATGACATAAAATGGTTTTCTTCGATGGTAACTTTGGTCGGTAAAAGCTCTCTTACCAAATTGATGGATGAAACATCTAGATCTCGTATTATTAATTAGCGACTGTTGCTATCAATGTCTTTTTAACTTGAGATTAACATAAACTAATTGACAAGGGAAATTTACTATTCCTATTCTCACAATCACTTGAATAATTTTTTTTTTTTTAAGATTTAATATTTTTTTAATTTTATTTTTTAATATTGAGTTTGCTTATCTCAGACTCATGACTCATGACATAAATTTAATGAATTAACTTAAATTTTTTTTAGTTGAATTTTATAACCAGTTTCATTATTTGGTTGATTTGTTATTAGACTTCATAATTGTTTTCAGATTACTTTTTATAAGGTTGTATTAATCTCATTACCTAGGTTATTGGTTTGGTGGGTTGACTTATATCTTTTTTTTTCTTTTTTAATTGATTTTTTAAAAAAATTTACCTTTCAATATTAGGTTGATTAAGAATTGAACTTCATAATTTGTTTCAATTTGTTTTCTATAAGGTTATCTCAATCACATGACTTGAAATGCGGGTTTAGCATGTTATCCCAAGTTGGCTCAAGTTGTTTTTTTTAATTGATTTTTTTTTAATTTTATCCTTCAATATTATGTTGATTGAGAATTGAGTTTTATAATTTGTTTCTAATTTTGTTATTTTTTCTAATAGTTTTTGGATTTTATATTTGAAATCAAATTTATATTTTTTTTTCAATGCTCTTAGAATTCTAATTGTTTCCTACCCAGCAGAGATGAGATTTTCTCATCTATTTAAAGATATTGTAAATATCTTAAGGAAACAACCACAATATATTTAATTTTTAGAGAATATAATTATGAATTTAAGATTTATATTGCAACCATTTTCACTTATTAAATTTTTTGTGTTTTTATATTTCTTTAATTTAACTATTTTATTAGCTTCCGCGTGCATTAAGGAATGTTCTTAAATATATTCCTACAAGAAAATATATGTATATATATGAAGTGTGTGTACCAAGGTATCATCATTTCCCTTCAATATTTTTTTTTTTTTTTTTGCAAATTGGCAATAAAAGTACGAAAGGAAGTCAAAAGGACACAACGAAAGATAAGAACGTAAATGTGAACTAGACATCACTAGCTAGCTAAGTATGACCCTCCTGAAATGAAAGGGAGAAACAAAACAGCGATTATCTTCAGGCTGCTCGTTTTTTCAAACCACTTGATCCAGTCAGATTTCCATTTCCCACAGTTCAGAGCTCTGTAGCAAGGTCCAATCAACCAAGATAAAAAAGTTTTGAACCCTTTCTTTACTCCAAACCCTGAAGTCAAGTCTTCTAGCAATTCAATGTACGGTATTGTTTAATAAATAAATTTAAAATTAAGAGTTTTCTAAGCCACAAATTATATCGATCCACGAACCATATTGTAAGTTTAAATAAAATGATTAATAAAAAGAATAGAAAACCAAAAGGATCGCTCGATATATACTTCGTATGCCATGCCTTGAAATCTGGAGGTGAAATTCTCATTAATTCAAAGGGATTTTTGACAATTTTGTTGCTAATAATAAATGATTTAAAGTGGCATTTTATTTATCTATTTTATTGAGAATTAAAGGGTCATCTTCAACCAAGAAAAAACCCTATTCGGTGAAATCTATCTTACCAAATGAATTGATATATGGAATCAAGACTCTTTCCACATGAATTCTGGTCTTCTTCTAGCCTCACGTTTAAATCTCGTGTTCTTATTTTCTACCCACCAGAGTCAATCAACGTATGTTGCTAGCTATCATATTCATTTCCACTTTCTAGCTGTAGTAATGTCATCAACGATCGATAATGAAACCAATATTTTCTTCGTTTCTTGTATTAATTATTATTTTTCCACTTGCAAGTTGAGAGCCCCTCTAGGTTACGTACGTTCGGGGCCTTAAATTAGTGGTGGAAACTGAATAAAATAATTAAGCAATAACACAGTTAACAGATATTTGGAAAAATAGTGTATTATCCCACAGGAATAGAGACATGATTAATTTTTTAAATTTATATTTTTAATTTTATTTTATAAAAAATATATCAAAATAACCTATACACATAAATTTTTTTAAAAAATTATGATATGCGGCAAAACACGGGTAATATATATATATATATATATATATATGATTAATGTGATTAGAGGCAGATTAGATGGTGTTGGTCAACTAACATCCATCAACGGTAATGGGTTGACTTGATTGAGGAATTCTAATGCTCTGAAGATCTGATTAAGCAAATATTGTTTGAATAGAAGTTTTAATATTTTATGCGTAGGTACGTGAGAGACTTGTTCGAGGATCCCTAGTGATCACAAATGGTTGGCCGGGTGCCTTTAGCTCACCTTTTAATAGTCATTAAATAAATCTAGGTTATAATTCTTGAAAAAAAAGATTAATATATAAAAATCATCTAAAAACAGTCAAAATATATTAATTTTAAATAAAAAATATTTTTAAAAACACAAATTAAATCGTATTTGTAAACGTGCAATTAATGCTGTGGGGTCTGGTCGGCTGATCTTGTGACTTGCATTTGGAGACAATGACTGACGTATAAATGACATCAAGACAGCACAAATGTGAACGCGTGGGTTTTTGCCGCTATCTGCCTTTTCGAGATCTTGTTTAGCCATTCGTGGGCCGACATTAAATTCATCAACACGCTTTCTAGCCAAATACAAAGACCAGGCAGGCACTGTCTTCTCTAAAACGATTTCCATAGCCTCCTCATGTTTCTCTCAAAACGACCACATTCAGCCATTCCACCCTAATCCCACTTGGATTTGGATATTTCTGCTAAATAATCGCCCACTTGTGAGCCTCCAAACTATCAAACTACCATTCATTATTTTGACGTTTGAAAATTTTGACTCTTATGGTAATTAACTTATTATATTTTGGATTTGACTTTCCACTTTCTCAACCTATATAAGCACTTCAACCTTTCTTTATCCTTACAAGCTCGATCGATCTCTTGAGCGTTTTTTCAGGAAGTTTGAACTCGCAAAACCGCAGGTATAGCCCGTAAAAAGAAGAAAAAGGAAAGAGAAATTACTTTCTTCCACAAGAATGAGCGGTAGCAGCAGCAGCAGAACAGATCAAGAAAGTGCAGCTCGGAAGAAATTCAAGGGAGTGAGGAGGCGGAAATGGGGCAAGTGGGTGTCTGAAATAAGGGTTCCTGGCAAGCAAGATCGACTTTGGTTAGGTTCTTATTCCACACCCGAGGCAGCTGCGGTGGCTCATGACATAGCCTCTTATTGTTTACGTGGACCTTCTTCGATAGAGAGTCTCAATTTCCCTCTAATGTTGCCTGCAAGTGTAAGGGAAGACATGTCACCTAAGTCCATACAGAAAGTTGCTTCAGATGCTGGCATGGCAATTGATGCTCAAATGATACTGAACAGGGTACCAGAAAATGAGCTAGAGACAGAGTTATGCGAACCTGCAGGTGGCGATCATGGTGGCAATTGGCATGGAAACAATACTGGAATGAGAGAAGGGGACATCTCCATTGAAGATTATCTCTAGGGGTTTGGATTTTGAGATCATGTTTTACATTTGATCTTCTAAATATGTATATATAATTCATGGAAACGTGATGTCGAAGTACACTTTTGAAGCTTTTGTGTGTGTGTGTGTGTGTGTGTGTGTGTGTGTGTGTGTGTGTGTGTGTGTGTATATATATAGAGAGAGAGAGAGAGAGAGAGAGATTCAAATTTGTTACTTCTTATATAAAAAAAATGATTTTTACAAATTAAGTTAAGGAACTTCACCTAAGAGTCTAAAACCGTAGAGTTCCAAATAAGCCCGGAATGAGAGGTCTAGATGCCTCTATTCCATGCCTTGTAAATAACCAGGGCCATTGACTTGTGTCCAAATATACCCGTTAATTATTATTATTAACAAAAAGTAAAAGAGCTAGTGATTTAACCGTGAATCACCATGCAAAACATTATTTATTATAATAATAT
>Ga0325411_1002641_pt1 | contig 20321 bp, 10 predicted proteins | sample PopdelMetagenome_13_FD_206181 | JGI IMG/M metagenome (GOLD analysis project Ga0325411, IMG submission 206181) | Populus deltoides microbial communities from Bellville, Georgia, United States - Xylem-PdIQD-R4 | ecosystem: Host-associated > Plants > Phyllosphere > Stem > Wood/Secondary xylem...
GGTTTAGACGAGAAATCAGTAGTCCATCACTGACATCTGCACCCACATATGTCTACCATCAATAGTTACGATGGACGAAGCTAAACCCATCTTGAATTTGATCCTTCGTCGTCACTTTACGTCACCCATCAAGGGTTTAAGCCATCAGACTTCGCAAGTTTTTAGACATTGATTCTGCCCGACCACCATATATATATATATATATATAAATTTATTTACATGATTTATAGATTATAGCTTTAGAGTGGATTCAATAAACATAAAAAACAAAGTTATATTGTCGAACAATCCTTCTATAAGTTAAAATAAGGATTTCTATCATTTTTATAATATTATATAGCTATTAAAAGTAAAAGAATTTGAATGTTTTATTGTCGGGCAATTAGTCCTCCGTGGTTAAGAATTAACAGAAACGAGAATTATGGTAGCTCTTAGATTTACGAGACCACGATGAGCCATCTCACAATTCATTAATTAAAGTAGTTATTCTTACTTGCATCTTACGTCTCATAATATTTATATAAGTTATGTATTATTATTATTTCTTTGTAAAATTATTATTACTATTATCGTTTCTTTCTTGAAGTATTATTATTAAATTGTTCATTTCCTTATTTTCATAAAAAAGGAAATAGGTAGCTGAGAAGAAAGTAAACTCCGAGCCTTCTAAATTCACGGCGAAACTCACTGCACGAAAAAACCAAATTGTTCAGAAACAATTCTTCCAAAGCTAATTAATTAATTAACCAACGTGTTAAACACACTGTAAGAACAAAATATAAGAGAATTAATCAACGAGTTTTTAGTACTTATGCGGATGAGATAAGATTAAACCCACGTGAAGGGAGAGGCTTCCACGTGTCAACTACAGAACTCGTTACAAGTTTGAGTGGATGAGGAACTGGTCCTCCGTGGTTCTGCTTATGACCTGCTGTAACCGGTAAACAGCACCGGCCAGGTAACCCTTCACTTTTTTGAAAGGGGTCAAAGACCAAAAGGATATAAAGTGTGGTGGTTTTCACTTTTCAGGTGGTTTTTGATGACCAGACAATCTTAAAAGGTCAGTTTGTTCCTCAATCTACTGTTCATTTTGCCAATGCATTTTTCCAATTTTTTTTTGAGGAATTTGCATGAATTTGACAGGTAATTAGAAAGGGTGCCTGAAATCTAAGTTGCTATGCGTAATATATATATATATTGTTGATTCCATTTTGTTTTGATCTGATTTGATTTTATTTACGTTGGAAAGCTTTCTTCTTTCCACAAAATTTTTTAAAGCTTCTCTCTCTTATGTTGACTCCATTTACGTTGTTTTTATGTTTGGTCCAGGAACCTTGTAGTGTTTTAGGTTTGTTAAAGGCTGGTTTTTGTAATTATTCTGTTTTTGTGATTTGAAATCCAATTGGCCTACCATATTTTATTGGATGATTCTTATGAGGACACAACATGAATATCTAAAGCTGCAGTTTTAGTTTCTGTCAGTCAGGGTTTAATTTTATACTGTTATTTTTATTTTCTTTCGTTTTTACATTTTTATCTTGGGTTAAAATGAAAAGTCTTGTTCTTTTCTTTTAGTTTTTGAGCTTCCAGGGATTGAAGGCTGCATGTTTTAGGATCAGACTACCTGTCATGGAGTAAAATCGAGGTATCTTAAATGTCCCTTTAAATGTAAGAATCTTTATCTGTTACACAACGACATAAAAAAGGTTTTTGTTCTAGATCGTCTCCTTTTCCTTTCCTTTCTTTTCTCTTATTTTTTAAGACCATGGATACATTTATTGGAGAAATGGGGAAAAAATAACTTTCATGGCATCAACAGAATTTTCAACTATGTTTTGATTGGCCAGCAATGATAAGTGAGAATACATGTGTAGACAAATACGCTAACATACAGGTGCAGATGCATTTTTTATTTTAATATTCTTTGGATGTTCAAGCTATTTGATCACTTAAAAGTGATCATCCTTCTCCTGGAAATAAATAGACAAGGAATAGAGTAAATGCTGATTTTTCAATCTCCACTACCTGATTTGGGATAATTGCTATATCCCAAATCACTGATCTACTCAGAGTTACTGTTTTTTCATTGTCCTAATTGATTCTGGAATGTGTATTGTCTTTTATCCTGATCCCAACTAAATTTGGTTTGCTGACATGGTCTTCTCTTGAGGTGAGCAGGTTCAAGCTAGCTGGTTAGTTTAATTTAATGACCACTTTTTGTATTGAATGTCTGAGATATGGTATTCCAAAGAAGGTTGGACTATGGTTTTGATGGCTACCAGGTTCCCGTGGTTCCTCGAGCATCTAGGTCAGCTAGGGTAATCAAATGCTACCATTCCAAGGTTGCCTGTTGTCTGAATTTTTGTAAATAGTCAGTGGCCTGATAAAGTCTTTATTACTGGTTTTAGGGGAGGGGACCGATCAGGAAGAAAAGTGAGAATAATCAGAAACATGCATTTGAAATTCTGGCCAGTGTAGCTGGAGAAATCTTGCAGGAGGAGGAAACTTCTGCTCCAACTAATACTGCTTGCGGTAAAGATCTTTGTAATGTTAGACATACCATTCAACAGGAGCAAGTTGATAGAGGGAAGTTTCTTATAATAGAACCTTTGCTGGGAGAACCTTGTAATGAGAAAGCCTTTGCTTGCATTCCTGAGTTGCAAGGCCACTGGCATGGCAATGCATTGAATAAATTCTTGCATAACCAGGAAAGTTTCAACTCTCAGGGAAGCTTTGCTTCAGAGCGTTTTGATTATCCAGAAACAATATATGTTGCTGAAAAGTTGGTTGTTGTCAATAGCAAAAATGCTGGTGGAAGCTCTTCTTGTGAAATGAATGGAGAATCCTCTCATGCAAGGAAAATTTTTAAAGGCAAGGTAGAAGGTTTAACTGAGAGAAAGCCAGAAGCTGAATTAGTAAAAAGTAGCAGTATTGAAAGTGGAACTCTCCTTGTCAAAGATGGTTCAGAAGATGCAATGGATCTTGACGCAGGTTCTATTGAACATGCTAGTGCAGAAAGCAATGTAAAGGCATCTTTATTCAAGGATTGCATAGGCCTTTGTCCTTTTTCCAGGCCTTGCGCTGATGTAGAAGTAGTGAGTAGAGATGATGACGGAAACTCTTCTGGGTGCTCTCAATATGGCGCCATGCCAAAGACTTCTAGGCCACTGTCATATACTGAAACTCGAAGAATGAGTAATCTAACTGCTTCCAGACACTGGCGAGCTGCTCCAATTTCGAAGAGTGGTGGCTCCTTCAGAACTGGTAAATGCCTTACTTTATGATTTAGCTTCAAGTGGAAATTACATTCTTTTTATGTCATGGCTTTTGATATGTTTCCAGACTGGAAAACAAAACCACGATTTCGCAATGGAAGAACCAGCTATAGCTGTCAAAGATCTCAGAAGATTTTTCCTTTCAAGAAAAGGAAATTCTTTGATCAAAGTACATTACCTCCATCTGATGGAGCATTTCATTGTGAAGACATTTTTAATTCTTCTAATAAGAGGACCAATGGCAATGACATGGTCTCAGGTGCAAAATTGTCTGGTTACTAGCTATTATTTAATTTGTTTTTTTCTCTGTTTATGTTTAGGCTTTGCAGTTGCATTTAGGTTTAGGTGAATAATCCCAGCTCGTTTATGCAGCAACTGAAGCATCATCCTCAGTAACAGGCCAACATGCATCTCTGGATTCAAGAGACTGTAATGGTATGAAAGCCTATAATGGATAATTGTTGTTGGTATCTGATCTACTGGTGGCTCATTTTAATTGAGGTCATTCTTATGTTTACTTCTTTTTTATCATCCAGTGAAGCTAAGTATTAAATCATTTAAGGTTCCGGAACTCTTTATTGAGATCCCTGCAACAGCAACTGTTGGCTCATTAAAGGTATCCAATAGTGCCTTCTGGATATTGTTTTGTTAACAACGTAAAGTAGTTTCATGCATTCTCCTTTTGGAAGAAGAAAACAACATGTAGGTGAGGAAATCTTACATACAGGAGAAAATAAGATGCAGTTTTATAATTTCTGTGTAGACAATTTAGTAGAACTAAATCAAGTTATACAGCCTGTATCAATGCCCTTCTAGTTATTGTGAAACAATTGGGGCTTTTGTTTTCTTTCTTATGTTTATTACTGTCAATGTAATACATAATCCTATCCAAGAAAGGCGTCTTTCATGTTAAATACATGGTACGAGACTTCAATCTGGTTGGGTGCCACATCTGTTATTGTCTATTGGTGACATCTAATACTTTACATTCTGTAGAGGACAGTCATGGAAGCAATAACTGCTATACTTGGAGATGGACTGCATGTTGGTATCCTTCTCCAAGGAAAGAAGGTTAGAGATGACAACAAAACTTTGCTCCAGACTGGAATCTCCGAAGATGATAAGCATAGTAATTTGGGTTTCATGTTGGAGTCCAGACATGCAAAAATGATGTCACCTCCCCACACTAAAAACCCTTCAAATTTACCTTTCAGTGCACCTGGTGGGATAACTAGGTAAGCAAATAGCTGGTGCATCCTTGTGCATTTGCTTTGTGTTCTTTACAAGCTTCTTAAATTGTTATTATTTGTGTCTTATTAAGTTTGTTTCCTTTTGATTTATTTGCAGGCATACAACTTCTTTGATGCTACAGGCAGGGATTTCCCATGCTTCCTCAGTTCCTGCAGAGACTAATTTTAGCAGCTCTGTTGGAAGTGATCTTGGTGCAGTTTGCTCTCTTGCCAAGGCTTCGACCACTGATAAGATGTCAGATTCACGAGCTCTGGTTCCAGTTCCTGCAATTGGCCGGGGTGCGTTATCTGTAGTTCCCTTTAACTGCAAATCTATGCATCCTGAGTTTGGACAGCGCCGGATCAGGAGGCCATTTACAGTTTCAGAAGTAGAAGCCTTAGTTCAAGCAGTTGAGAGACTTGGAACTGGAAGGTTTGCTCCATGATCATCCTTTTTATCCCCGAATATTGTTGAACACGTAGTTGACCCATTTGGATTGTTTGATTTTGTTGTTGATTTGCAGGTGGCGTGATGTTAAATTGCATGCTTTTGACAAAGCAAACCATCGAACTTATGTTGATTTGAAGGTGAGTGATTCATTACTATATGCCTTGAAGTCCACATTCTTAGAAAGCGTTTTTAATTATTAGGATCTTTTTAATTTGGATTCCACTGCTAAATAAGAAGGCATTTTTAATTTTCTTTCAACTGCTATATAAGAAGGCCGGGGAATCCCGCTTCAATATGGATGAATGCAAAAGATTAGTGTTTTCTTCTTTGATTGCTGAAGGCTTAAGCGTTTTTCCCCCTCCTGATGACCCCTACATTAACAGTAAGAAGATTGAAGACATTGATAAAATAGTTCTTATTCTTCTAATCATTTGTTGGTCTTGGGATGATGTAGGATAAGTGGAAGACATTGGTGCACACGGCAAGAATCTCCCCTCAGCAAAGGAGGGGAGAACCGGTGCCGCAGGAGGTTCTAGACAGGGTCCTAGCTGCCCATGCCTACTGGTCATATCGGAGGCAACTGGTCAAAGCTGAAGTTTGATGCTTTACCTTGTTTCCTGAAGAACACCAGTAAGACTTAGATAGGACAAATTTGGTTAGAAAGAGAGTTGTTGTGGTGGTGGTTCTAATGCTGTACAGATTAATGATAGAAAGTAAATCTGATGTAAATTAAGTCAATTCGACACTGATCTGTAACTGGGTTGCATTGGCTTGCAAGGAGCTTGGTGATTTGTACATGGCTGTTTCCATAGGATAGAAGGCGTCGTGCTTGGGGGCAATGTTTTAACAACATGATTAGCTGAAATATGCAATCCATGTAAAAATAATCGCATCGTTTGATAGATAATCAAAATGTGACCTTGTGGGCTCTGTATGATAATGTTGCTGCGCATTTCGCCACGTGGTTCAGGCATTAGTTTGTTAATTTGCTAGTGCGCCAAGCAGCTGTGCACGCACGTTGATGTTTTTCAGGGACTGCATGCTCAGTGGAAATGGATAAAGAGATATCTAATATGGGCAAGCCTATTCTTTTTCGATTTAAAAATGGATCTGCCACCCTTAAAGAACAGAGACAGCTCCATCTGATTTATTGTCCCTCATTTTTTAATGCTTTTTTCTCCCTTCTTTATTAAACACTATTTTTTAAAATCATAGGTTTTATCAAAAGTTTTTTTTGACTGTCCTAATCATCACTTTTCTACCATTATTCTTTATTTTATCTTTGTTTCTTCTTAATTTTGAGAGTTAATTATGGATTAGTCCCGTTGATTTATCGAATTGAATCAATCAATGCCTTTAGTATGAGAAATAATTTAATAATCTTTTTGATTTTCTGGTCGTTAATAAATTACTTTTCCTTTTGTTTTTTCGTTATTGAAGTGACGGGTTGTCCGGAATTGAGTTGTTTTTCCAAAAATAATCGTTCTCTCAAGTAAAGAACTTCAATTACGAACAACATTTTGAGATTTAAGGACTAAATTAAAAAATATTAAAAAATGCAAGTACTTAACTCAAGAACTCCAAATGGAGAATGCCACCAAAATGCTGCTGGAAATTTACGAATATAAAACCCGAAAGAGTAATATTATATTATACACATACACATATCCAGATGACGGTAACAAATTTCAATTTATCCCATCTTCTAAGTTAGGCGTGAACCAAAGAGAGAGATGGAAGGTAGGCAGATTGAAAAAAACGTTTAATGGATGGTTTCAATTTATTCACAAATACAAGCATATTAGTCCGCGCTCCGTAGTGGGTTAATAATAATTTTTTTTAAATATAAAAAAATATATAAAAAATATAAAAAATATATTAAGTGTCTTGAGTCTAGCAGCCAAACCAGATCTAAAATAGCCTTAAATTTTGCTGCAAAGACGGATCCAATATCTTTGGGTCTGGTGGTTAAACCAGACTCAAGAGCATTGGATTTAGCGGCTAAGAAGTCCAAAAGTTGTTGGGTCCTCTTAGAAAGTAAGATCTAACGTTATTGAATTTGGTTGGTAACAGAACCCAACATTAAGAGAAAAAAAATTCAACCCAACCCAACTTTAAATGAAAAAAAAATATGATTACTTAATTTTTGTACAATATAAAAAAATCCTATCAATTTATTTTTTTTTACCGTATAAAAAAAATCTTAAAAAATAAAAAAATAAAATTGAAAATATTTATATTTGGCTAAAACTAGACCCAACACTTGTTAAAAGCAACTTTTATATCTACAGTATGGTTCATAGTAAAATAAGTTTATATCCATAGTAATGTATAATGTTTTTTCTACACCTTTCAAAAGTATATTATAATATTCATTTTCATAATTCTAATTTAGATAATTAAGTGCATTTAATTTGGTTCATTATACGTCAGTAGTCCCTCCATCAATAGTTAAATCAATTTTTTTTATATAATTTTGATTTTTCAAAGATATGAAGCACACATGTCAGTTTTTTATTGATTTTAATTTCATATAAAAGAGAAATTGATTAAAAAATCAAAAAAATAAAAATAAAAATGATTTTAAATTTCTTTCCAATTCTTTATTTATTTATCACTAAAAAGTTTTCGATTTTTTTTTTAAAATTTCTTATTAACATCATAAAAAAATTATTTTAAGAAGACAAAACAAATAAAAAATTGATTAATTTTTTTGGTTAGTGTTTTACTCATTTTTGTTATCACAAAAGATCGTCCAACTATATTCAATGAATGAGAAGTTGATAGATGTGTTGGTAAGAGGTACTTGATGGTAGTAAACGTGTAATTTCTTAGACATGATTTTTTTTCAATGTAATTTTCCATGGAAATCTGATTTTGCGTGTTTGAGCTTTTCTATTTCTTACATAAAATTTATTTATTTCATGATGTTTTTCTTTTTTTAAAAAAATAAAATAAAATAATAAAGTGCCCGAAAATAAAATTTTTTAGATGGTTGGATAATGTATTTAATCAAGTGTTTTTATTATTTGATTTATTTTTTATAATTAAAGAAGGTGATATCTTGATGTAAAAAGCCAAATAATTACAAAACAATCTATTTCGGGTGAATTTGAAAACCCTCAAATGCTTAAGTTGATATTTTTATAGAGAGATATCACAATAAATGTGCAAAATAACATTAAATCTCAAGAACTAGGTTGTTTGTTCTTGTTTTGGTATGTATTAATTATTATTTTTTTTAAGAAAAATGATGTTTTGTGTAAACAATATGTACAATATGTTGAAAATAGAGAAATTATAAACCCTTTACCTAGATATTTCAGGAGGTATTTATATTTCACGAACCTTATTCTAGTGCTTGGATAAAAGAACTGAAGAGTCATTCCACCATTGTAATATTAATGAGGGTCAAATATCTTACACATGCATTAATAAGACTCTTGTACACCAAGGGGGTGTAGGTGGAGTATAGACTTGACAAGTAAGTTACTTGTATTGCATGCAATAAGTTAAAAAATACTCAACTCCCCAAGAATAAGATGCATAGAATCCCCTAACATTTTGGATTTAAGCTAAAAAGCCCAAGTCCAGTAAAAAATCCTAGGGGGCCAGGCGTTGGGCCTAAACAATGCTCAAAACTAGGCTCAGGCCGGGAGCGCTAAGATTCAAGGGTGCTAGGATATGGACCTGATGCTGGGCTTATACTGCACGTTTGAGCCCAAGGGGTGCCATATAGTGAGCCTAAGCCTAAGAGGCCGCAAGGTAGGTGGCTTGGTGTTGGGCCCAAACGTGACATCTGAGTTTATATGCATCAGGTTAGTGGGCTTGATGCTGGGCTAAAAAATGTTTATGGATCCTCTACGGGGCCATATCATTGTAAAAAAAGGCTTGGGCCAACAAAAAGATGTTGAAAAAATATTGATAAATCCTGGTACATTATTGAGGAATGCAGTTATAAGGCTTGCTCAAAGACGGATAGGACTATTAAAAAAAGCCAACCATTTATTAGCCTTTTATAAATTGAAATACGAAAGCTTTTTTTTTTTTTTTTCTAAATCAAGAGATGTTTACACCCGAACACAAAGAATTTATCTTGAAAACAAGCAACAATATCATTTGTTGGAAAATATGTTAAAATATGGTCAATGAGCATATTTTATGCCAAATTAAAAGTAGAGTCCACTCTCCCTTTAGGTTAAACTTTATTAAAATTTAATCCCCAACAAAAGTTCTTTAACATGAAATATTAACATATTTTGCATAAATTATGGGTAAATGAGAAATTGATTTCAAAGAACCATTGATTGATATATTTTGATGAAACCCAGAACCCTTAAAAAAAAACTCTATTCCATATAGGAAAATAACAAAAATTTGTTGGTGTTTATAAAGTGGATAGTTGAAAAGTTAAATTCAGCCTTAAAGAGCACTTAAACTTTTAAAGGGGAGAGGTCCTAGGCAAAGTGGGCTTTAGACGCGAGTCGGCCCGACTTGTGCTCGGGCTTTGGATCGGGCATGTGGTTGAGTTTATTGTAAAATAATATTTTGGGTCACAAAATATTAATTTCTGCCAACTGAAATTTGGACTTGGACTTGGTCTATGAAGAACTATTTCTTCTCGTGTGTTGTTTGTCCAGTCTAAAATATGAAAGTTAACAATATCTTCTAGAAGTTTTTGTTCTAAATCTAAATAGTTTTTTTAGCTAAAAAAATATAGATTTATGGTTATTATGTTCAGATTTAATTCTTGATTTATGGTGACTAATCAAATATTGATAATGTGAGAATTTATTATGCTTATTATTAGAATTAATTCTTCAACTTTTAACTTCTAAAATCCATTATAAGAAGGGGGGGTTAAGAAAGAGTTTCTAAAAATATTTTTTAATTTTTTATGCACTCTTTGTTATCTCATATTTTAGTGTTTTCTTTTCCTTCTATGCTTTTGTTTTCCTCCTAAATATAAAGCTTAAGTTTATCTTGTTGAAAGATATTTAGGCTACATAATTTTTAATTCAAAGATCATATTTAAAATGTATCTAAACCTATGTGGTGTTGTGAAATCTTTAAAGGTATATTGCAAACATCATAGTTGCACATGTAAGGAGTAATAAAACCTTAAAGAGACATGATTCATCATTGACAACAATAAAAGTTTTATTACTTCAAAGTGCTTCAACAAGTAAGTACAATTCTTTGTTTTAATTTAAACATATTTATTTTTATTAGTTGTATGCATTAGGGGTGATCATTTTCGGTTTAGTTTTTATAAAAAAAAGTAACCAAACCGGTTTTAAAAAAAAACCAGAACCAAAACTGGTTGGTTTATCGGTTCAAACCAACCGATTTCGGTTTGGTTATTTTAAAACAAAAACCTCTTCAAATCGACCAGTTCGGTTCGGTTTGGCTTGGTTTTTTTCTGTTTGGGTTCGGTTCGGTTTGGTTTTTTTGATTTCAGACTTATAATGAATAAAAAAAAGACAACGCTAGCAAATGAATTAAAAAAATATGACTATGACAATCATTAAAAAAAAACTTTACCCACAAACAATATGTAGGGCAAAATAGGATAAAAAAAGAGAAAAAAACCTGGTGTGAGTCAACCTAAGCTAGCATGACAAATATGTAATTTGATAAAGAATGAGCCAGTTCAGGTTAATTTTTTAAATCTGTGTTCTAGGTTATAAGATTGAGATAACTTGAGAGGAAAAAAATTAGAAAAAAATCTAAAGAGTTAATATGAAGTTGTAAAAAATAATAAATAATAAATTTAAATAGAAGAAAAAAAATAAAAAACCAATACAATTTATAAAAAAAAAGCCATATAAAAAAATAAAAAATAAAAAAAATAAGAAAAAAAATAATATAAGATAAAAGAAGTGAAAAAAAAATCCGCGGTCCATTCCATTAGCTTTTTATTTTTTAAAGGGTAGTTTAGTAATCGGAAAAAAACCGTGAAAGCAAACAGACTCTAACCGGTTACTTTTTAGGACACACAAAGATGACTTTACTTTCTCGTCGTTTCTAGCAACTGCTATCTGAACTTTAAACTCTTTCAAACAACTTAAACAGTGAACTCTCTCCCTCTCCCTCTCTCTCTCTCTCTCGGGTTCTTATGAGGTATGCTTTTTTTTTTTCCCTTTTCTTCTTAAGCCTATCACTTTTTCTTGACAGTTGAAATTTGATCATTTTCAAGCTGTCTTTCCTGAACTTAATCAGTCGTTGTTTATCAGTTGACTTCCACCTTTAATTAAATTAACAACTCCTGATTTCGATATAGTTTTAAATAGCAATAAGCTTAATAATAGTCATTCTTCCTTCCTTTTGTTTTTGAGGAAAAAGAATTTCACTACCGAAATTAATCTGATAATCTTGTTATGTGTCTGCATATTAATAAATGCACTGTACTTGTTCGTGATTCTTGTTTTTAGGAGGTTTCTTTGTCTGTTTTATTGTCTCTTTACGGTTTTGGGACTTCACTTTAAATTCTTTGAATAACAACAAGAAAGGAGCTCTTTTTTTTTTGTTTAATATAACTTTTGGGGTTGGGGGAGGTCTTTGAATTTTGTTTTTGTTTTTGTTTTTGTTTTTGTAAGTTCAATGGATCCTCGGTTAAGAGGTTATTCAATTTCAATTAATGGAACCCAATTGGGAAACCAACCTATATCTGTGTTTTCGAATCAGGACCCTGTTTCCAGACCCAGATTCGAAAATACTTTCGTTGATCATAATTGTAAGGAGTTTCATTATATTCCGCCCTATCCAAAGCCAACTGATGTAACCCCATATTCAAATCCGACTAAAAAAGAAGACTCTCCCGAAGATTTTGACTTTTCAGATGTAACTTTGAGGTACATAAACCAGATGCTTATGGAAGAAGATACTGAAGATAAGACTTGTATGCTTCAAGATTCTTTAGATCTTCAAGTAGCCGAGAAATCCTTTTATGATGTTCTTGGCAAGAAGTACCCTCCTTCACCAGAACCAAACCCCACTTTCATCAGTCAAAATCGTGGGAACCTGCCTGATAGTTTACCCTGCAATTACATTTGTAGTAGTCGTAGTGATAGTGGCTATGTAGATGATAATGCTTGGATTCACAATCCAAGCGATTACCATTCCTTTCAACTACAGATTCCACATGTTTCTAGCATATCCCAATCATCATATAGCTCTTCAAACAGTGTAATCACTACTGTAGATGGGCTGGTGGATTCTCCTAGCAGTAATTTTAAAGTCCCTGATTGGAGCGGTGAGAGCCGATCTATTTTGCACTTCAGGAAGGGTGTTGAGGAGGCTAGCAGATTTCTTCCCAGTGGTAATGACTTGTTTCTTAATATTGAGGCCAATAAGTTTTTATCTCAAGAGCCAAAGGTGAGGACTGGTGAAGTTGCTATCAAGGTGGAGAAACAAGATGGGGGGGAGCACTCACCTGGTGGACCTAGGGGAAAGAAGAATCCTCATAGGGAGGATGGGGATGTTGAAGAAGGGAGGAGCAGCAAACAACTGGCCGTTTATACCGAATCCACTTTGCGATCAGATATGTTTGATAAGGTATTACTTTGTATCCCAGGAGAAGGTCAGCCTGATTTGACAGCTCTTCGTGAGGCCTTCAAGAGTGCATCGATAAAAAATGAGCAGAATGGACAGGCAAAGGGATCCAGTGGTGGGAAGGGTCGTGGTAAGAAACAAAGTGGGAAAAGGGAGGTGGTGGATTTGAGAACCCTTTTAATAAATTGTGCCCAAGCTATTGCGGCTGATGACCGGAGGAGCGCAAATGAATTGCTAAAGCAGATTAGGCTGCATTCCTCTCCTTTTGGGGATGGAAATCGGAGATTGGCTCATTGCTTTGCTGATGGTCTTGAGGCACGCTTGGCAGGTACTGGAAGTCAGATTTACAAAGGCCTTGTTAGTAAGAGAACATCTGCGGCTGATCTCTTGAAAGCATACCGTCTTTATCTTGCTGCATGCCCTTTTAGAAAGGTCTCTAATTTTGTCTCTAACAAGACAATAAAGATTACGGCAGAAAATTCAATGAGGCTTCATGTTATCGATTTTGGCATTCTTTATGGTTTCCAATGGCCCACCTTTATTCATCGGCTGTCATGCAGACCAGGTGGACCGCCAAAGCTTCGGATGACTGGAATAGAATTTCCCCAACCTGGATTTCGGCCAGCAGAGCGAGTTGAGGAAACTGGACGTCGCTTAGCAGCTTATGCTAAGGAGTTCAAAGTGCCCTTTGAGTACAATGCCATTGCAAAGAAATGGGAAACCATACAACTAGAGGAACTCAAGATTGACCGGGATGAAGTTGTTGTTGTTAACTGTCTGTATCGGTCTAAGAACTTACTTGATGAAACAGTGGCAGTGGACAGTCCGAGGAACATTGTTCTTGATCTGGTAAGGAAGATAAATCCTGAAGTTTTCATTCATGGGATTACAAATGGGGCATACAATGCTCCTTTCTATGTTACTCGATTTCGAGAGGCACTGTTTCACTTTTCTGCAATGTTTGATATGCTTGAAACTATTGTTCCCCGTGAAGAATTAGAGAGGTTGGTGATTGAGAAAGATATTTTTGGCAGGGAGGCTCTGAATGTTATCGCTTGTGAAGGCTGGGAGAGAGTGGAGAGGCCAGAAACATACAAGCAATGGCAGGTCCGTTGCTTGAGGGCTGGGTTTGTGCAGTTGTCTTTTGATCGGGAGATAGTGAAGCAAGCAACTGTTAAAGTGAGGCAGCGTTACCACAAAGATTTTCTGATCGATGAAGATAGCCGGTGGCTATTGCAAGGATGGAAGGGACGAGTAATCTATACCCTTTCTGCTTGGAAACCTGCTAAAAAAGTTTGAGTGCATCCTTATTGGTACTCGGGATTTGCTTCTCACTTGCGTTTTCTATTGGAGAATTGGTGAGAATTTATGATCTTAGGTGGTACTTGAAAATTGACTCTCTCTATCTCCGTTTATTATTACCGTTGTTGTTTTACAAGTGATTACAGTTCGCTGGTAGATGAGATGAATGGTTGACTGATATGCGGAATGCTAAGAACATCATTACTTGCAGAATGAAGGCCGCGTGGTGCAGACTTACCAGATATTTTTGTATTTTGACTGAGCTCTTTGTAGTGGTAACTCAGGGCCATTTTTCATTTGGTAAAGCAATCTTGAAAGCTTAGTTTAATTGGGAAATGGTGCGCTTTGTCTTTTTGGCTGAGTTCTCATAGCAGTAGGCTATCAGACAAAATGAACTGGTGCAAATGCATTCAATTCACAATCGCTTGTACATCATAAGCTGGAATTTTTTCTTGTGAATTTCAAGACGCATCTCTCTTTTTCTCCATTTGTCTACTCCCTCTCTCACTACAGTTTCACAAGTATGGTCCTTGAAAGGAAAAGGACAAGGCATCGTGGAATACTCTATATCTGCATCCTTATCAGCTTTCTAAGCCCACCAAATAAGCAAAAATGCTAGTGAACTTTCCTATCCTTGATAAATGCTATAGCTCACCAGTTATACTCTATCCGAGTGCATCTAGTCTTTACTTTATATTATTTTATTGCTTTGGACAGGATACCAATGCAAAACTTGGAAAAGTTAATGAGGAAGTAGCCAATAGATTTTTCTCAAAGAGTACACCTTTCTAGAGCTTTCAGGTGGGTGTCTTGTAAGAAGCAGAGGAAGAAAAGTGTCTTTGTAGAATACTATCTTTTATTACAAGCAGAACTAACAATCTAATACAGCATTCTCCAATTTAAATAGGAGAGCATGTTACCAAACTCATGGATAAACGTGGTAAGAAATCAAGTGTATCCAGAAAGATTTTAGATGTGATGATAAATATCCTATCTTGCCTAAAGTGCTAATTTATAGGGATTTGATACAAGTTTAAATCCAGAATATGCTTATTTATTATTGTAGTTTCCTTATCTTGTCGAACCAAAATCTTGAACATAATTTGTTGCTCTTGAAACGTCTTTATCCTCCAACATCTCTCCATTAACATAGGCAGATTTGTGGGAATAAAAATCCTTATTCCTCTAATAGGTTAAGGTTGACTTATCACTCCACTTATCCTCACAAATCATGTTATCTTGCGGGTTGCTGAGCTGGGTGTTGAGCTTATAGGGTCTGTTGATACTCCCTCGGGAATTGTGCTAGGGCTGGAGGCAAAGTTTGGTTTGGAAATATTTGAAAGCTGCCTTTGACATTGGTTAAATGAATAGATTTAGTACTTGATCAGTGATGGAGATATCTTGAGTGGTGAGAAGTCCAAGTGCAACTTGTTCACCTACAAAATGATAATCCAATTCAACATATTTACTACGAGCATGAAATACTGGATTAATAGTGATACGAAGGGCACTAAGATTGTCATAATATAACATTGGAGTAAAGCTGAGTGAAACACGAAGATCTTTTAAGATAAATGTTATCCATGTTAGCTCAGCTGCAATACTTGCCATGGCTCGATATTTTAATTTAGTGTTGGAGTGAGATATGGTGTGTTGTTTTTTTACATACCAGGAGATAAGGTTTCAACCAAGAAATGTGCAGTAGCCTGTAGTGGAGCGTCGTGTGGTGGGCAACATGCTCATTCTGCATCAGAAAACGCATAAAGATCAAGTGTAGTGTTGGAAGTAAAATGAAAACCTATATCAATTGTTCCTTTAACATATTGTAAGATACAACGAACCATTTTTTTAAGTGTGTCACAGTAAGAGAAAGCATATATTGAGATACAAAGTTAACATTGTAAGAGAGGTCAGGCCGTGTGAGAGTAAGATGTTGTAAAACACCAATAAGTTCATGAAAAAAGCTTGGATCTTCTAATAAGCTCGTATTGGAAATGTTTTTGGTCTTTGCTTCAAGTGGTGTACTCATTAGTTTACAATCAACCATACTAGCTTGTTCAAGGATGGTAAAAGCTTAATGTGATTCTGACAAATGAATGCCATTAGAGGTTTGAGTGATTTCAATTCCAAGAAAGTGATGAATTGGTCCCAAATCTTTCATTACAAATTTTAAACTCAGAACCTGAATAAAATCATTGACTAGAACAACAGAAGACCTAGTAAGAAGTACATCATCTACATAAAAAAGAGTTAGTAAACCAAAATTAGTGTGAAAAATGAATAGAGAGGGATCTGCTGGACGACAAAAGAAGCCACATGTCAAGAAAAAAGCATTAAACTGATCAAACCAAGCACAAAGTGCTTGTTTGAGCCCATAAAAAGCCTTTTTAAGTTTGCAGATACATGTCGAATATTAGGGATCTACCATTCTTAGAGGTTGGTCCATATACGTATTTTCTAAGAGTAAACCATGTAGGAAAGCATATTTTATGTCAAGTTGACGTATAAGCCATTTCTGTGCAAGGGCGATGGTAAGAATTACTTGAATAGTTCCAGGTATGATAATAAGAGTTTTTTTGGTGTAATCCAATCCATCAACTTAATGGTATCCCTTTTCCACAACTCGATCTTTAAGGTGATTTAGAGACCTGTCAAGTTTAAGTTTTGACTAAAAACCCATTTAGATCCAATAACATATATATTAGGTATGCGAGGAAAGCATTCATAGGTCTTATTATTGTGTATAGCTTTAAATTCTTCTTCTATTATAGCTTTCCATCCAGGATGAGCTAAGGTGGATCTAATATTATAAGGATCACATGGGATATCAAATGAGGATGTAAGTCAAGGCATATTTAGGATTGGGTCTGATAATGCCTCTTTATGAGCGAATAATCATGAAGTTTGAGGAAGGTGTTTATGGATTGTTTCTCTATTGACTCTGAGTTGGTGGGGGCAATTAGAGAGATCTTAAGCATATGTTGAGAAAATTGTATGGGAAGTTCATGTATTTCAGAGTCACTCTCAATTAGTGTCAACTCTATTTCAAGTTCCTGTTCAGACTCGGGTCTTTGAGGTTCACGTTGACTTATGTTTTCTGTTTGGTAAAGAGAACTAGCAGTGGCTTGCAAATCTAAAATACGAATTGGTACTAGTGGTAGAGCGATTGAGCATGATGTGGACAATACTGGTAGCTGAATCTTGATAGAATAATTGATGTCAATTTGAGATAACCAAGAATAAAAATGTTATTTTAGAAAGTGGAAGATTTAGTGCTTTGATTCAAAGTATTTTTATAGGGAAAAATGATTTATGAAAAACCACATGTCTTGAGAAGAATTTTTTTTTTTTTATAGGAGGATGAAAACACTTAAAACCTTTCTGTGTACCACTATAACCTACAAAGATGAGAACAATTTTTGGATCAAACTTGTGCTGTCATGTATCCCAAGTGCAAAGAAAACATTTAGAACTAAATAAACATTATGAAGAGTAATTAGGGTGATTACCATAAAGTTTGAAATATAGGGTTTCAAATGTAAAAGCATACGAAGGCAATTGATTAATAAGGTATACTGTAATGGTGAATGCTTCTACCTATAAAAAAAGAGGTGAACTACTATGAAATAACATTGTCATACCAAGTTCTTGTATTAACCTATGATGTATTTGAACCCTACCTATTTGTTCTGGAGTATAAGAACATGATTCCTGATGATGGATACCAGTTAAAAGGAAATGACAGGATAGTTTGGAGTTTATGAATTCTCTTCCTCCACCATAATGAAAGACCTTGATGTGTTTATTGAATTGTCGAGTAACATATTGTTCAAAAGCTAAATAAGTGTTTACAAAGTCAGATTTATGTTGTAAAGGTATAATCCAAATATATTTAGAAAAATTATCAACAAAACATGCATAACATCTGAACTTTCCAATAGATAGAATAAAAGCAGGTCACTATAAGTCACATTGAATTTTCTCAAAGATAGAGGAACTTCAGTGTTTAGAATAGGAAAAAACAACCCATTAAGTTTTTTAAATTGACAACTATCATAAATATGTTTTGGTTTTACCGCTCCTATAACATCAATCAAGTCTTTATTTTTAATAAATGTAAAGAAAAAAATTGAGAATGTCCTAATGGTTGATGTTAGAAGTCTATTGAACCAGATTTAACCAGATTTGAACCGATTAGAAAAATAGAATTCTGGTGATGTTGATAGGACATATAGATCACCCTTGCGCCTCCCTTTGATCAAGGGTTGTCATGTTTGTCATTTCTTAATACATAAATCCACATCAGTGAATTTACTGTTAAGCAATTAACATAATTATAATACTAGGGGTAGGGTATTATTATTTTTTGCTTAATACTAGAGTCTCCAATACTATGAATTGGTATAAAGTATCCATCAATAACTGAATCTACAATAAAGTAGTTTTGAATATGGTTAAAATACCCAACTTACCTGTTATGTGATTGGAAGCTCTTATGTCTGGGGTCTATTATGTCTCGGTTATGGTGTTGTCTAAAGTGAGTTCTACAAGAGCTTGAGGCATGCCATCTTGTTGTGTTGGTTTTTTTTTTTTTTTTGCATCCACCAATATATTTTTGCAATATGTCCCATTACGATATAATATTGACATTTTTCTTCATGATAATGATCTGGTTCTGCAGGAGTCATACGATGTTCAATAAAAATAATTTTGTTCTTATAGTTGTTGTGTCTGAAATCCTCTCATAGTTGATGTAAGTCTTTGTTTGTTCCCACGGAAACCTGAGGGAGATTGGTTGTACCGCTATTGTTTTTGTCCATAAAAAGCCATTTGTGGAGTTAATGAGTTTGAATTGTTTGTCTAGTTTGAGAACTAACTACATCATTAGTCAAGGCTTTGGAGTTATGAGACAAGCTCAAAATATGTTGGTCTTGGTGGTTTTAGCATGGTGGTGGTAAAAGTTTTATTTTGGAGACCAAGACCAGTGAGCAAGTAGAAGACCTTTTCTTTGTCTGGAACATGTTTTTCAATGCTTGCAAGGCTATCACATAAACCCTTGAAGGTGCGACTATGTTCGCTAACATTTTTGTCATCTTCCTTACGAAGATATGTAACTTGTTGTTTGAGTGTAAATTTTATGCATATTCATTTTTTAATGCATCCTAAACTGCATAGGCAGTCTTTAAACCAATAGCAAGGCCAAGAGTTTCCTCAGAAAGAGTTTCAATTATCCACCCACGAAGTAGATGATCTGCCTTTCGCCAGACAATGTACTCTTCTGTTAATTTTGGAGTAAAAATTTCTGCATCTGTGCTTTTGTTTGGATCTGGTATGTCATATTTGATGGGGACAAAATCTTCGTTGGTAAGATGGCCAACCAATTCTTGGCTTTCTGCGAGTGCCAAGACTTGTTCACGCCAAGAGGGTAATTTGCGGGGCTGAATTTGAGGGTAATGAAATTTCCCACATTGAGAGATAATGAGCTCATGGTTACAGAAAAAGAATGCTGCGTTGTGCTATGTGTTCACACAGGCTCTGATACTACAAAGAAAAAAATAGAAGCAGAGGAAGAAAAGTGTTGGAGTAGAATACTGTCTTTTACTATAACTTATAATGTGAACTGCACAACTAACAATTTAATACAGTAGTCTCCAATTTAAATAAGAGAGGGTGGTACCAAACTCATGGATAAACATAGTAAATTAAAATCAAGTGTATCTGGAAAGATCTTAGCTGTGATAGTAAATATCCTATCTTATCTAACGTGATAATTTATAGGGATATGATATAAGTTTAAATCCAAGATATGCTCATTTATCATTGCAGTTTCCTTGTCTTGTTGAACCACAATCTATTGCTCCTGGATCTTCTTCATCCTCCAACATCTCCTGACTAAAATAGGTATATTTGTGGGAATAACAATACTTATTCCTCCGATAGGTTGAGGATGCCTTATCAGTCCACTTATTCCCACAAATCATGTTCTCTTGCTGGTTGCTGAGTTCATGGGGTCTGCTGATATCTTGGTGAACTTTTGCTGCGGTGGCGGAAATCTGGAGAGATTAATTTTAAATGTAAACAAGTCTTTTTAATTTAAGTTTATGTCCAAAATGGTCCCGAGAAGTATCATAATAAGCAACAAACAACTCTTGTGCGAACCTTTGATACCCAGATAAAATTATTGAATATTAATATCGGAAAGAGCTGATGGGGACTTGGGAGTTTGATTTTGTTTTCTTCTTTTTTATTTTTTTTCGTTTTGCTTTTTCTTTGTTTCATGTTTCCTCACTTTATTTACCTGACTGACAATTAAAAAAAAACAACAAGAAAAGAAAAAGGATCGGACTGCTTTTGTTAACTACAAGAAAACTAATGCTCTGATTTTCATGGGCACCAGACACTCAACTCATACATGCACTATAAATCGGAGAATGCGCAACCAAATTCTTTATCTGCGCTAGTGTGCCTCAAGCCCCAGGATTTTGCTTTTCAAGTATATCAACAGAACTC
>Ga0325411_1002643_pt1 | contig 20315 bp, 5 predicted proteins | sample PopdelMetagenome_13_FD_206181 | JGI IMG/M metagenome (GOLD analysis project Ga0325411, IMG submission 206181) | Populus deltoides microbial communities from Bellville, Georgia, United States - Xylem-PdIQD-R4 | ecosystem: Host-associated > Plants > Phyllosphere > Stem > Wood/Secondary xylem...
ATCAAAAATAATTTTTTAAAAAAATAATAAAAATATTATTTTAATGTATTTCCGAATAAAAAAACTTTGAAAACACAATCGTTACCACAATCTCAAATACTATCTAGCCATGTTTTATAGTTACGATGGCAAAGTGTGACTGTGTAGTAGTATAAAAATATGTTTTTTTTTGTGTTTTAAAAATATTTTTAAAAAAATTAAAATTTTATATCATGTTTTAATATGAAAATATCAAAATTTAATTTTTTTTAAAAAATATTAAAATATATATAAATAAAAAATATTTTAAAAAATAATAATTATTATAATACCGAACAAACATCGCTAAAATAGAGAGCCATCACATGGCACGGTGAGAGTGGTGGTAGTGGTTGGTGATGGATAGGACCCACAAACAACCTGGCACAATCAGATACAAAATAAAAGCAGAAGAGCACCCACATGCATCGTCAGCATCCCATGTGATGCTATCCCCTCTGGCCCCACTTTGTCTCTCTTTCTTTCCTCTCCATGAATGGCAAGAATTAAAGGCGGACCCCACTAAGAAAAACTGCAAAAAATATTAATTTATTTGTGGTAACTAAGGGACAAACAATAATTCTTCCCATAACAAGACAAAAGGACATCAGAAAGAGGGAGAGAGACCCTTTTTTAATATTTTAAACCCACTTTTTTGTTTTCTTTTTCCTTTTCTCTTTATGATCATGATTTTATTTTTTTTTATTTATTTTGCCTTCTTTCTCATAATCTGAAGGGTTTTAGAATTTATGCATTACAGCAACAAAGAATACATAACTGGTTGAGTTTAGAATTTATGAAAATTACTTCCCATCAAATTCATGAGTCTGGACTCAAGCAACCCGCGGCATAAGGTGGTATGATTACAGTGGAAAAAGGAGAGATTTTTAGAAACCACACAGAAGACAATATGTGGCCGGAGAATAAAACAAAAGGGTGCGAGACAAACTGAAATTTCGAAAGAAGGTGTTTTTTCCATCACATTCAAGATCTTCGTTCGAAGAAATTGTTATACGGTTTGGGCACGAACGAAAAAAATGCTCCATAGAGTGATGCGAACAACATTTGACAGTAAGTGAAGAAGGATTTGTTTGCTCCTAACAGCTTGCAGAAAGGCAACAAGTAACTTCTTCGGAAGGACAGTGTCTTTGCCATTTCTTGATTCTTAAAATTACTTTCCGAACAGCTAATTGCATGTTAACCGAGACAAATCCCAGGAATAAATATTGAATCCACTGTGAGTTAGTCCCTTGAATATTGCTTGCAGTCAACATTTTCTCCAACATGTTACATCCGCGAGCTCTGGACCAAGTTTCCATGGGATCCACTTTGTTTCATCGACAAATCAATAGTGAAATTATATATATATATATAAAGCTCAAAGATAAAATCCAACCGATAAATCGAGCTCTAGACCAAGTTTCCATGGGATCCACTTTGTCAAATCATTAGATCTCTCAAAATTAAGACTTTTTAATTATTTTTCTAGTTAATTATAAATTTTAATTATTTTTTTGTTTAAATCAGTTTGACTTCTTTAAAACAGTTGTGAAGCTAAACATCATATTATTATTTTTAATATATATAAAATATAAGAGATTTTCTATAATTCTATATAGTATTTATGACAACTTCAGAGCCTAGAAAGCCTAATTTTTCATCTTAGCCATACGCTTAAATTCAAAATGAAGAGAGTTGACAAGTGAGAGCTTGTTGGTGATGGAAATTGTACAACTGTTGCTGCGGAAGGGGAACAGTGTCAGTCCCTATTTTCTTCCACGTAGATATTGATAGATAAGTGGTATCTAGATTCTCTGATCTCTGGGGTTCAGCTTCTGCTGTACAAAGATTTTGATTATACCCTAAAAACAACACAAACTAACACTAAATATAAGCTTTCTTTGTTTCTTCTAGGGTAGAGACAGGAGTGGTGAAAAAAGGGGAAAGGGAAAGAAATTACAGTTCCATGAAATTACAACTTACAACTACACATTGTGTGATTCTTCTTTTTTCTTTGCTTTCTTTACCTGTGGTCCAACTTCAACTACTGATGAAATGAAATGAGTGATGAAAATGGTACAACAACGAAAGGAATGGCTGACCCGCTTCCTTCTCTCCCTTTCACGTATGCAATTTGTATGGTAGTAAGTAGTATAGTATTAATGGTGATGATGGTGGCAAGATATGGTGAACGTCGCTAGTAGTGGTGGTGGTGATGTTTCAATCTCTACATAATATTTGATGTGAGTTCTTGTTTGGTTACACTTCTCAATCTTCCTGTAAATTTACAAGAAAAAAGCCAAAGCAGGACCAACCAAACCCCATTAAAAATACAAATCATAACTTGTATGCAGATGAAGTTAGCAAAATAAACGTGTAAAGGAATCCAAAGTTTCAATAATTTACCTATAGGCACAGAAAAGCTAAATTCCAACAGGGCAGGTAGGTCCATCTGTGTTGGCATACATCCCTATTGCTCCATGCCCGGATGAAAACCTAGAGGAAAAAAGAATCAAATCATGTCAACAAGCTTGTCACATTGTCTTCAATGTTTTTTTAACAAATCATGTATGCATGTAGGCATTTTCATTGTTACCTGGGCATTTGGCAATTGAAGGACTTGAAGGATGCCATTTCTAGTGAAGAATTAGGAGAGATTAGACTTGTAGTGACCAAAATATTGTTAGCAGAAGATGAAGCCGGGATGTTAGCATCCTTTTCATGGGAGAGGCCAGGAACTCCATGGATGAAGGCAGAGTAGTAGTCCCCGGAGCCTTTGGTAGGAGATGCAAAGGGACTATCAGGGAGGTTGTGCTCCAAACTGTGTCATCAATGATAAGATTCATTATACAAACTCTTAACTAAATTGGAATGTTTCAAGAATTTCAAACCACGGACCAAAACAGATATTAGATGTAAATCTTGTGCAAAAATATGGTGGTTGCTATTCTAGGTCGCCTTACTGTTTATAAGCTAAATGCAAAAGGATTGGCGTATTACCTTTCCTGTAAATCGCTGTCTTCACCATGGGAGCTCTCTTTACCACTGCCATTCTCTTCACTGCTAGTACATTCTTTCCCAGAATTAGCATTTGATATCTGTTTTTCAGTTGGGCCAGTCACTGAAATGGCTGGCATTGGGCTAGAACAATTCTCTGCAACAAAACAACCCAGAGCTAGGTTGTAAAGCTCAATTTTTTTACATGTACAGAAAGGACTAATAAAGAGAGGTATACCTTGTGGAACTTCTGTGTTGCTGTGGAGTGGAGGAAAGGCAAGAGATTGATTGAAAATATTTGGAGAGTGAGTTGGAGAGGGGACAGGGCTGCCACTGGAAAGAGCCCTATGATGATGTTTCTTGACATCAAGAAGCTGCAAACTCATCAATCTTCTACTTTGAAGCTCAAGGGCTTGCTGCAAATCAGCTTGCTCCTCTAGCTTCCTCCTCCACAACATGTCTTGTGTGTTGTAAAACATTCTTGCACCTGAATAAAGAGAATGCTACAAAGACTGAGCAACAATGTCTAAAGCGCAAAACAGACATCGACCGTTGGATTGTTTGCATTGCTTACCAAGTTGGAGATCAAACGGATCTCTTGAATCAAGGCCAGTAGGAGTACCACATGGTGAGAACTCACCCCTCTCAACTTGTTGCTGCTGTTGCTTCCTGCAAGCAATAGAATCATACAAGTAAGAACTCCAAAGCATATCTTAAGCTTATAGAAATTTTAACTTAAGTATATAGTGAGATAGAATGCCTGTACTTGTCTGGGACTTTGCCTTTCTCTTTGTAAGGCTTAACAAGCACCCTTGCATCACAAACAAAATGAGGGTTCCCTTTGGCCAATATTATCTTCACGGTCTCTGGATACACGAAGGTAACAAATCCAAACATCCTCTTCTGCTGATAAGGAATCCTCACATCTTGCACTGGCCCATAAATACTTCAAAAAACAAAACCAAAATGATTAAGCAAGGAAGCTTTCTGATATGTTCATCTTGCAGAAAACCAAAAAAAGCAAAATAAACCAGGTTGAGAAAATGAACCTGAAGTAATTTGACACATCTTCCTCTCTAAAAGTGCTATCAGCAGGGAAAGTCAAGTAGATCTGCCTGGAAGCAGGATTAATCAAATCATTCCTATCAAGCCTAGATCTTCCAAATTTGTGCATGTCCTCCCCCATCATCAAAGCAGCAGCAGCCCTGAAGAAGAAAGAAAAGGAGCTCACAAATCAATTAACACTAAAAAAATTGACACAGATGTGTTTTTTTTAAACAAACTCAACAAGTACCTCTGGCTATCATTTTGCTGTTGTTGAAGAAGAAAGTTCATGCTTTTAGGAGAGTAAGGAAAAGAAGCAGCAGAGCCACCCATGAGCTGAGAAGCAGCAGCTAACCTTTGCTGTTGAGCAGACTTGGATCTAAGCAACTCATGGCACTGGTCCATCATATCAATCTTGTTGTTACCATTAGGTGAACCCACAACAACACCTGCACCATCAGATTCTCCGAGCCCACCGTGAACAAACCTACAGTTACTTCCATTCTTACAGTACCCTCTAGCAAAGTAAAGGCAAGGTCTCCACCCAAAGCCTGAATTTGGATCCTCAGACCCCAAAACATCACTGACAGAACAGCTCCTTCTGTGCACAGGCCCACCCCAGTAAGAAGGAAACATCATAGAATCACTAGCACCAGTTGGACTTGATAAAGCATCAAGTTGAGAGTAAAAAAGATCTGAGCTTTTTGGACCAAGATTTGCTGAATTGTCATTCAAGAATGAAAGCTGGTCTTGGAGCTGAAACTCATCCATCAAATCAGACTCTCCTCCACCTCTTACTCCATTAGCATAGAAAGGAGCAGAAGCAGGATTGAGTGAACTACCATTAGGACTAATCAAGTCATCAGGGTTTGGAAGGTCACTCCAAGAAGAAGAAAAATTTGATGAAGGGTTTGGGATAGTAAGTGAAGGTGGGATGTTAAACCCAAGTCTTGAAGTTGAAGAAGATGAATTCTGTCTAGAGATTGTTATTGGGTTGCTTGAATATAGAGGCGAAGGGGGCGAAGGACTTTTAGAAGTGTTTGTTGGAGAACAAAGTCCTAGTTCTTTCCTCCCTTTAAGGATCACTGAGTGAACAAGTGCTTCTGGTCCAAAAGCTAACCTAATCATTTCCTTTTCACCATGGTCCTGAATCAAAAGAAGACCCATGATTTTTGAAGCATTTTCTGGGTCTAGGTTTTGGATTCTCGAGAAAACTATTCTTGTTGCTTCATAACCATCCATGGTAGTAGCAGTAGCAGTGAATAGAGAGAGAGTTGGTACTATGTTTCACACCAAACCCTACCTCTCTTACAAAACCTTGTTGTTGCAGTAGTGGTTGTTTTGTCTATGCTAATAGAGACTTGTTTTCTCCCCTTTCTCTCTCTCTTTTTCTTGCCTTGTGAGAGAGCAAGTTTTGTGTACTCTCTTCTACAAGTAAAACTTCTTTCTCAACCACAAACCCTACCTACCAACATCAAAGAAAGAGTATTAGTAGCAGCTAACACTAGCACTAGTAGTAGTATTAAAGCAGTTATCTTTCTCCCAGTCCTGCAAAACCCAGGAAAAGGAAGGTAAAGAGAAGATAAGAAAGCTTTCAAAAGGAGAGTATTCTCGTGCGGTTGTTTAAAAGGAGGCTAACTATAACTGCACAAAGAAGAAAGAAACTAAGAAATACTCTTAGTAGTTGCCTTTGTTAAAAACAAAAGAAACGAGAAACAAAACGAAAAAATCTTGCCGTTGAATTTCTCTATAACGCAAGCCAAGAATGCCAAAGAAACAGTAACAAAAGAAGAAGTGTGATAGTAACTCAGCTCTAGTCAAGACAGTAAAACTTACCCATGAAGAAAGCAAGGATCTTTTTTATATTTTCTCACTTTCGATGGGGTTTTTTCCTCTCTCAAACTTGCTACAAAAGCCAGACCACCGCCATCTTACGAGGCTGATTGGCAGGAGCTACTAGCAGCAACCGCAGCAGCAGAGAAACCATCAATTGATTCAGTGGAGGCAGCAGCTGCTTGGTGTTTTGGGTTCTGGGCTTATTAGTAGACAGTCAAAGCTATATTTCTTTATCTACACACTGTCTTATAGTAACTCTCTCTCTCCCTCTAAGCACTTGGACACTGTCTCCATCTCTCTCTCTCTCTCTCTCTTGAAGATTATAAAAACATGGACCCAAGAGAGTGCGGAGAGTGAGGGCGTGTGGGGAGTTGGGTCTTTTAGGTGTTTTGAGTGGATCCAGATCTGTGCTTCAAATAATGCACGTTCTTGCTCCAAACCCCTGACCTGACACACCATGGAACTCTTTTCTTTTTCAAGAAAATTTCTTAGGGTTTTCTTGAGTGCCCACTTGATCATGTAGACTGTGTATCATACGCGCTGATGATGAGTATCTTGTTCATTTTGTGGGACCCTTTTTGAGATGATCACCATGTGTGGTGATTGGAGAGTGTGACCACCATTGTTTCTGCCTTTATTGTCTTTTTGATTGATTCATAATATGTCTTGTGTTATGGGTTGGTGTTCTTGGATAGTTAATGCCAAGGTGTCACCTTACCTGATAACCCAGTTCCATTGCGCGGATTAGGGCTAATTCAAATTATTTATATTAATTTATAAAAAACCATATGAATTTAAAAAATAAAATAAAAATTAAATTTCAACCAACTCACCTCTCGGTATAATTTGAAACTCACATGGATTTTTTAAGCATCAAGTTGATTCCATGGGCTAGATTGGATGGAAAGGATGTTTGGATATATAATAACAGTTATTTTATAAAGGATTTTTTATTTTAAAATATATTAAAATAATATTTTTTTTATATTTTAAAAATTATTTTTAATATCAGTATATAAAAATATCTTTTCAAAATAAAAATAAATAATTAATAACGGTACTTAAATGCATCTTCTCGTTTAATTATTTCTCTTTATAATTTTAAGAAATTGATGCAATAAATTATTTTTTTAAGTTTTAGGATTAGTATAACAAATTTATGAATTCATGACATCAATACGAATATGATAGTTATATTTTTAAGATTTAATCTTAATAACATTTACTCTTGTGGAATTAAAAAAATAAAACAAAAAAATCCATGAAGTCATGCATCCTACTTAGCCTTCTCCTTTTTCTTTTTCTTTTTTACCTTCTTCTTCTAAAATATTCGCCTCTTTTTCTTCATTCCCTGAACACATGATTTGATGGGGTATTTGGCCATGCCCCACAGGCATATGCTTTCTCCTCTTTTCATTTTCCATGAGTGAGTCACCTTCTTGTTTCACTTAAATTATTGATATCAAGGTGATCATGATTGTGATAGTATATGGTGTATAAAAATAGAAGAGAGACAAGGGCAGAGTGGTTCTTTTCATCCTGCCTTGGGGAGCTTGTTTTGTCGAAAGATTACCTTAGTAGTTGAATTTCTTTGAAGTTATTTTTCAGCTGTTTTTGGTAATGATTTGTAGGGTGCTTTTGCGAAAACCATCTTCAATGGATTGATGATGATAAAAATATTAATTTAATATATTTTTTCATGTAAAAACTGATCTGAAAACTTTTTAAAAAGCATGTTGAATCGAAGAACAAACATCCCTATTAAAATATAATCAAAACATTACAATAATAGGAACAACTGATTCGCACCAAGTCTTGGCATGTTTAAAGTGAAGATTGTAGTAATAATCGTGGAGTTTTGATCTCTTTCTAGCACCACTTACCAAATCAAAGCTAATTGTAACACACGTCTAGAATCCTTGCATTGCAACAATGTGTTAGATACTCTTCTTCCTTACTTAAAAAGCATGAGTGCAATCATTTGAGCATGCCGAGATTACTTTGAAAATATTCAATGTCATATCCAAGATATACAACCTAAGCATCTAGGTGGTGGCTAAAAAGATATTTTAAATTATTAAATTTTTCCCGTTTGTTTTTTATTTTAAAAAAAATTAAATTATTTTTTTACTTTAAATTAATTTTTTTGTGTTTTTAGATCATTTTGATGTGCTAATATCAAAAATAATTTTAAAAAATATATTATTTTAATATATTTCTAAGTTAAAAGCACTTTAAAAAACAACCGCAACCACACTTTTAAACATAAAATATTGGTCATGAAAAATAAAATATTTGTAAATTTTCTATCCCATTTTTCATATCAAGAAATTTTTATTAGGCTTTGACACATATTAAATAATATATTAAATATGATGTCAACTCATATACTTTTTGCTGTGTTTATTATATTTTCGTTCTAAGGATATAATTAAATAAAAAATTCTTTGATTTTTTTTTTATAAAAGACATATATTCTGGAATATCTAAATGCGAAATTAAAGATTCTCTTTATGAGAGGGAGAGATTACATTATATATGGATAACTTGTGAAATTAATCGTGGTGTGTAAAAAAAATGCTGATAAAATACCACATTCCAAGAATGACAAGCCATTAGAATTCCCTTGGCACTTTTTGATTAGCCAGAAAAAAATAATGTCGAAACCATCTTGCTAAGTAGTGTGAGGAAACTAATTAAGGATGAAATTATGCTCTAGTTTACATGTGAAAATATTTAGAGATAATAAGCTTTCAATTTATAAAAACTCAGGTAATGTTTGTTTTTGCGTTTTAAAAATATTTTAAAAAAAATTTGAAATTGTTTTATTTTTTTAATTTAAATTAATATTTTTTTGATATTTTTATATTATTTTTATACGCTAATGTCAAAAATGATTTTTAAAAAATAAAAAATATTATTTTAATACATTTCCGAGTAAAAAACATTTTAAAAAGCAATCGCAACCAAACTTCTAAACTTGCTATTAACATATTTACTGATCAAACTCTTCAAAATTCTTATAAAAATATTCCATAAATATATACATATCAAATGATAAGAAAAAACTGCTATGAAAATAAAGAATAAAGAATTATATTAATGACAGAGAATAGGAGAAAGGTGATGGTATTTGAACAGGGGGCAGAGGCTCCTGCATAGCCCCTTTACCTCCTGCATCACTTGTCGTTTTTAACATGTCCCCACAGAATAAATAAACGATACTACTGAATCTCTCAGCCTTTTCCTTCTCTCATCAGTTTTTTCCTCTTTATAAATAACAGCGTTACAGCACGCAATCAACCAGCTCGTGACCAACCCTAGCTTGTTATAATTGACAGCACAACCTTCATTATTACACCTTTTTTAAATTTTACTTACCCTAATGATGCGTGGATAAAGATGAAAGAAAGGGAAATTTGCATGGAATTTCTGATAATGTTATTAATGTCCTGTCTGTTTTTATATTTTAAAAATATTTTTTAAAAAAATTAATTTTTTTATTTTTAATTAATATTATTTTAATGTTTTCAGATCATTTTGATGTGCTAATGTCAAAAATAACTTTTTAAAAATAAAAAAATATTATTTTAATATATTTCCGAGTAAAAAATACTTTGAAAGATAACCATAACTATAATACCAAACACTTTCTAAAACCATTTAGCAAGTCGATCCGACACCAGGCACGAAGATTGGGTTAGGTTTAAACGAATTACTTGGGAAGATACTCGGTTAAATTAAATTCATTTTTCCATATATACCATCAAAATTAAATTCTAATGACAATTATTTTGAGAGTTATGCCCATATTAATTTGAAGGAAATGTCACTGCAATTTCAAGCAATCCTCTTTGTCTTTTGTATAGTTGTTGTGTGACATTTGTTTAATTATATAGAAGAAATTTTATCAATTTCAGTGGCAGTCATGTTAGATTTTTTTTTTTACCTATATTGGATCCAAGGCAATTATACCTAATTATACCTACAAGTGTAATATTGCTAAAAGAGATGATTTTTCTGTGAGTATACAGAGGCTTTTATGGTTTTTGCAATCGAGTATATTGACCATATTTTTTTCGATGTAGTTTATTTATTTAAATATTGATTTTATCAATTGAATATGTGTGTTAAGTGGCTATTAATTTTTCCACAATCTGAGGCCTCACCTTTTGATTTTATGTAACTAATATTGTGAAACGATTCTCTAAAAAAAAAGAAAAGAAAAAAGAATTCCCTGCTAAAAAATATTTCTATTAAAGAGTTATTTAAAAATATATATGTTTTTGATCAATAATGAATTGATTTATCAAAATAACCATATCAACTTCAAAATATTTTTTTTAAACCGTGGCTCAAAGTTGAGTTTTTAGAGAAAGTTTGGCAATGCGGTGTGTTTCTAAAAATTTTAATTTTTTTTATAAAAAATTATTTTTTTATATTTTGGATCGTTTTGATGCGCTGATTTCAAAAATAATTTTTAAAAAATTAAAAAAAAACTATTTTAATACATTTTGACATGAAAAGTATTTTAAAAAATAACCACAACAATACTCCTAAACAGATTGTATTTTATAGTTGTGCCGGAAAAGAACCATGCCACATAAAATAAAAAAAATTAACATTTAAAAGTTCTGTTTGATAATACGGATTTTTTTTTAAAATGTTTTTAGTTATTTTTATTTAAAAAATATTAAATTAATATCTATTTAGTGTTTTAATAATTTTAATATGTTAATTTAAAAAATATATTATTTTAATATATTTTAATTAAAAAATATTTTTTTATAAAAAAATAGTTAGGATCACATTGCCGCAGTAACACCATACTATATTTCTTTCGTAATGCTTTGATCAAGGCATTAAACCAAAGCAAAAACACCAAACAATGATCTGTCATTTGATCTTTTCCTAGATACAAGTGAAGGTTTCTACACAAACTGATGCTCATAAATGAAGTCATGATTATCATCGTTCTATGTCATGATTACCATTTTCTACTCAGAAAGATTTATCAACTTTAGCACGAGGAGTTTATATGACTGTTGATCGTTAAAAACCCCCTTGAATCATAAATCCGAACACAAGATTTTGCCAACAACGTTGGCCCCCTGTCTAAAAACTTTGCTCCTTGGGGTAGTTGGATAAGGTTTCAATGATCAAAATTGTTCCTCTCTCACCATCATTACTAGGCCATATGGCAAATCGAGAAATTAGGTAGTGTATCAATAAAAATATACAGCAAAATATATATTTTTTTAATTGATGTTGCAATGTTAACATCATGGATGTTCATTCCCACCTCTTTTTTTTCTTGTTCTCGCATTAAAGACTGTGAAGTAGGATCTATAGCTCCCTTTTGCTTGTTGTTTTCTCACCAGGGTACAATGTAGATCAATCGTTCTGAGTGTGACATGCTTGCAATGAAAACTTAGTACAAATGTATGGCAACAACATCTTGTTTTACTTTGATGATCAATGGTCATTGTTTATATCTTGATTGCCCATTGAAGAGGGCGAGGAAGATAGGTAGAGATTAAGGTGTGGGAATCCGCCAAACAGTTAATTCAGGCCTAATTCAGAAGAATTCAAAGATGAATTAAATATATCATACTATAAATCCCATGACTTTTCAATTGCAATAACTTGCAAGCCTTGGTATTGAAGAAACTGTCATAGATAGATTTATTCCATCACATCATTTGTATATTAAATCAATAGTTAAATATAAAATATGCATTTTATATAATTTTGTTCGAGACTAAATTTATCTAAAAATTTCTAGTAACAATTCATGCAGGTGTGGAGATAAAGGTATAAATAAATGTCAAAAAATTATCTCAATTTAAAAACTTAAGCTGTCATATAAAGTTTCAAGATATGATTTATATTATTTTTTAATATACTCCCTCAAATAAAAGCCCCTTGAGTTTGAAACTTATACAGACTCACAATATCTTGTGTTTAATTTTTATCAAATAAATAAAAATGATGATATTCGAACTCGTGATTTCTTGGTAATCAAGACTTTAATACCATGCTAAAAAATCATCTCAATCTTAAAGTTTAAACTATTAGGTAAGGTTTCAATATATAATTTATATTATTCTCTAGCGAGTGAATTGTTTTATAAAATTATATATATATATATATATATATATATATATATATATATATTATACTATACGTGTAACCCTTATAAAAGACAAAAAAATAAAAATAAATTTTGATAAATTAAAAAAATTATGGTAGCTCGCCTCTAGATTCATGGATGCATATATTAATTAAAAAAAGAAGAGTGTTTGTTAACAAACATTCTAAGAAACTAATGTATGGTCGTGCACTATATTATAATATTAGAAAAATTGAGATTTCCACATTCAAAATTGTTGGAAAATGATGGTCTGGCATCACAGATTTCTGTTCTGATTAAGGGAAACTATCACATTTCTTCTGGAGAGTGCTGATTTTGCCGATACCCATTTTCACACCAATTCAACACTAAAAAGACACTGTTGACTAAAGTGTTGTTGTCACTTGTAGGGTTAAGCATCTAACACACCTCCAAATGATTTTAGATATTAAATTTGACGTTTTCTTGCAATGTCGCATTTTGACATTCAAATTGTCTCAGATTCTCCACTGCAACCCTCCTCGAAGGTTCTTGAATTCTCGTTTAGACATCCTACCTCGCTCGAGAGTCGAGAGGTTTTAACGTGAACAATAGATTGACATATGACTAACGTATTGATGTTAACACGCAATCAACATGTTGCCTCCGACATTATTGTATCATTGAAGTACTCTTGTAATAATATCTAGCGTATTTCAATGTTCTTTAACTTAATTAATTGATAGCTTCAGGAAGAACACACAACCCATTCCGTGCGACAGGATTACAATCCTACCCTACTTCCAACAGGTTTGCCTATAAATTATATTTTAAAATTTTATTTAATAATTTAAATTAATTTTTTTAATATACTTTTAGAATCTAAATAAAAATCTTATTATTTATATTTATTTAATAAAAATTAAACACTAGATAATATCAATCTATACAAGTTTTAAATCTAAAATTTTTTACATAAAAACTTAAAATTTTAAGTTAAATTAATTCTTTTTTAACAACTATCAACTCGCTAATAATCAAAGGTTTATAAATATAGAGGATAAGTTAAAGATAACTTGAAACAAAAATATCATACCCACACACAACCACATCTTTTCCTTCTATCCATCGTTACATTCTTACATATTGTCCCACGTGTTTTCCTTACTTGTGTATAAAACTTGTTTTTTTTTATTTGTAGGAATTCAAGCTGAAGATCAGTTGTAGAAGACTCAATATCCTTTCAACTAACTTCACTGGTCACCAAGAAAATTTTGTTAAAGGATCTTGCTCGAGAAAAAAAGCTTTAAACGGGTTATATTTAATGGAAGATATGCGTGGATATATGTGTAATGAGATGACAATTTATTCATGGACAAGTTTATTGGACTTTGGATTAATAATGGAAGATAGTCATTTTTGTGATTTAGTTAGAATTTGAATATGCTCCAGTAAAAAGAAGATATTAAATATAAAAATGGTGAACTATGTCGTTTTAATGAAGCAGCAAGTACTACTATACTTGGTTACGTTTATATCAGAAATCTAAATCTAAATCTAAATAAATAATCAATAATCATACTTTAATTAATTGAAGACAGCACATGGTTAGTGATTGAGTAATGTCTAACAGCCTAAGGAACTACCATGCTATCCTAAATTCATGGTGGGAAGTTGAGCAGCTAGCATATATTAATGCGTGCACATTTATCGAAAGTGTCTGTAAAATCTCAAGAAATTAGTTGGGTGGAACACATTTTTAAGTAGCTTAATTATAGTTTAATAGAAGGAGAAAATCAAACAAAATTATCTTAAAGGCTAAGTACTCAATTTACCTGTTCCTAGGCCAATTAATTGTGCATTAAATAATTGCATGTAATTTTTTACTGTGATGAAATCCAACCCATCCCAGCAAGCAACCTATTAGGGAATGGTGGAGTGTGTGTGTGTGTGTATATATATATATATATATATATATTTGAGTGATCCATCACACATTAACCCACCATCTTATAAGAAAACCTTACTACCATTGTTGTATTTTAAAGAATTAACTTATAAATGGAGAATATGTCCCGTAAGTAAAGAAATACTAGTATTTTTCACGTCTACACAGTACTATTATATGGATTTTCATATATAACATTGAAGTGAATATTTAATAAATGTTTGCGAGTGATATTGATACGACCATGTTAACAGAAAATTAATGACAAAACTCAAATTTCAGGTATCGGATTGAATGAATCTTAACAAATCCGTTAAGAACTTAATTGAGATAATTATTAATTATGATTCAAATGAAGCTAACATCTCTCGGGAGTGACATTTCTGCATATATATATATATATATAGATTCACTTTCGTTCTGGAACAGGAAACTTTTTAATCATCGTACCAACCAACTATTAATCTGTGTCGTCAGTGACAACATTGTAAGAAAACAGTTTGGTGAAAAAAGGGGGCAAAGTGGTTGCTTCTTCAAGCTCTTCTAGGTATCACTGTTCGACGACGGGGAGCAACGCATACGCAACAAAAATATTTTTTGTATTTTTACAGGCGAGAAACAAATACAATCACAGCAGCAATTGCAGTGCGCCGCGTTGGCGCAATGAACTGTCGTCAATAGTGTCTTAAGTCTTACGGTGCTTAAAATATGGGCTACTGTTTGTAAATCCTATGCACCTTTAATAATACAGGCTTTAGACTACCAAACACTGAGACATTTTCCACTGCAATTCGCACGCTTCTCTGCACGTGCCATGGCCTGATTTAACCATTGTCTTTTTTTCTTTTTCTCCTTCAATTTGCTTTCTATTTTCTTGTGCTAAAGGCCTAAAGTTGCCCCCTTTTTCTTTCATTCTAAAGAAAGGCTATTGCTTTTTTGGTTCCCCATTCCCCACTTGTGAGTGGGATGAGACTTTTGCACCTCCCTCCCTTTGTTTTTCTTTATTTGTTTGGATGCTTTTGAGGCCACAATTGTTAAGGCATGCAATCCAAAATTATATCGTGAATAAATGGAAAATAAAAAGAATGTGACCCCCTAAACCTTCCAGTTTGAAGATATTTTTGCATGGCCAACATTGTGTGGAAATTTGAGATTCTAATGCATTGCATAATGCCATAATGCATCTTGCCAATGTTCATGCACCCAGTTAAAATGTAAATACTTTTCCTTTTTAATAAATATTGGGTTTGAACCTGCTTTTTAATACATTCATAAATTAAAATATAAATAAATGTTTTGTGTTGATAAACACATTCACGCATTGGTATTCTTTCATCAAAAAAATAGCAAGTCTATATTTAAAGTTATGAATAAAAAATAAAATCATATCTCATTTTAATTTGCTAATGTTTTTTTCAACTTATAACACAACACAACAAATCCGAATTCTAGATTTCAGTCCGAGGAATACATGTGTACTTTAATTAAATTAACATATTCACAAATGTTAATCCTCTTTGTTAGCTAATGGGGTAGCAACTCTATCATAAAGTGATAGTACATAAATTCATGGAGTATGATCACATGTATATAATAGTTAGTTTAAGTTAATTGTTGTTGTGTGGAATTTAAAGATAGATATTAAGATTCTTTGCCCGTATATGTGTGTTTGATAATGCAATAATATGTGTTATTGTAATTCTACATTCAAATTAAAAATGCACTGATTTGATTTCTCTGTTTCTTCGTATTTTTATAGCAGAATCATTAAAAAATATTTATAAAAACATAAAAAAATATTAATGAATCAATGAATTGCCCTCTTATGTTGATTAAGGAGATGCATGTGCTTACACTAAATTAATATAAAAAATATATTTTTAAAATTAAAAAAAACTTAATCTTAATTAATCAAAACATATGTTTTACATTAAATAAAATTGAAGCTCATAAACATCTTATTAGTGAGTGGTAGAGAATAATATATATCATATTTTGAAACCTCACCTAACAACTTAAGTTATTGAGTTGAGATGGTTATTTGACATGATATCAAAAGCTTGATGACCAAGTGGTCACGAGTTTGAATTTTACCATCTTCATTTATGTAATAAAAATTAAGTATAAAATAGTGTGAGACTGTGCAAGTTTTAAATTCAAAGAACTTTTACTTAAAAAAATATGTTATAAAATAATATAAATTATATCTTAAAATTTTATTTAACAGCTAAGTTAAAACTATTAAATTGTATAAAAAAAACCCACTTCCCCTTTTCCCGAAAGCTATCAATGAATTTCCCCTTTCAAAGGATTACTATACTCCCTCATGGCCAAAAACATAACAAATTTTCAGATTAGGACCAGACACTGGGTGTGGAAACTCGAGTAATAAAGGGACCCTCGGTTGAGAATTCGGGTCCCAATTCAGCACCTCATAAATTTCTGGAGCCAAGAAAAAAAAAAAAAACTTTTGGAACAATTAGCTGGCTTGCACCTGCCAAGGACTCTGGTGGATATATAAACTACATTCTTAGCATTGCCTTGAAATTTTCTCAAGTGAAATTTCAACGAAATCTTTAAACTTAAGCTGGGTTCAAGAAATTGTTGCAAGCAATAACGCAATTGATTACAATTAAATCTTCATGAAAGGGTTGCTACCCCATTAAATATGTTTAATTAAAGTAATCATTTATTGCTCAACTAAAATTTAGAATTCGGATTTGCTTTGTATTGTTGTGGTGTTTTGCTTATAGTATTTGTACCGGCTTTATTATAATAAACATATAAGTAATTGATTACAATTAGAAAGGATTTTTTTTTGTTGATTAGTATTATTACGGTATTGGTTATGGTTTTAAGTGTTTTTAATTAGTAAAATTAAAAGATCATTTTGTTGTTAAAAAATGCATGATCGACAATTATTATCTCAATTCTTGAAATCATTTTATTTGAATTTTAAAAATCTAACAATCGTTAATTTTTTTCACATTTTTTATAAATTGAAAATAATATCGTTGATATATAAAAGTTAGGCTTGTTTGCATGAAAACATTCCTTTTTTAAATATTGAATCTGAATTAATATTGTGAAATTGTGATATACACAATTATAAAGCAACAATTGTGATATACACAATTATATTCAATCTGAATTAATCCATCATATTTGGCCATCTCTTGCTTTAGTTTATTTCACTTATGCCCTAGCTAGATATAATGCAACAATCACTCTTATATAAATATTGTGTCCAATCAACACTATGATAACATTCATTGCTTAAAATGACCCTATATGTTGCACAATGTAATATAATTCCATTAATGGAGCTTCCATATCAGTAAATAACTTACGAATAAAATTATTAAATCTAAGATTCAAATCATAAATTAAATGTGTTAACTAAGATCGATCAAAAACAATATTATTTTATTTTTTATAAAATTAAAATACTAAATTATATCGAATCAATTCATTTAATTTAATTTAAAATCCATTCTAAACTAGATTTCAAGTTAATAACCATCGAATTTATCCTTGATAGCACTTGCAACATGCCTGGTAGCAGAGATTGTTTTTGAGAAGCCACGGGTTTGACAATTGATGTGAAAAATTAAAATATTTTTTAATTGTTAAGATAGCATGAACATTTAAAATAAGGTAGATAGAAACTAGGGGAGTGCTACCAGCACCTTGCCTTATATATTATAGCAATTTGTTCATAAGCTATTTTCATTAATATATATGCATCGACAAGAACTCCCAAACAAGGTTTTAATTTTAAACACTCTTACCTAGCATTAAGGTGAGATGTCTATTCTCTTCCTGCCATCAATGAACCGAGTGCATTAATTAAAAGTTGGGAGAGCAATAGCACTCTATAATCAGCTGGGCTAAGCAAATTAAGAATGCCGTAAGCCTAAACTAATAGCTCAACGGAATTACCTGCAAATCTAAATGACTTGGGGTGTTCTATTATAGTTCAATCTATAGTAAAATGTATTTTGGATCACAATAAAATCACAGTCGTGCCCTTTGTTTAAAAAAAATTAAGTCTTTTGGGTGAGAGTATTGATATCTTTCTTATTTTTTTTTTAGTAAAAATATTATTTTGCTCCTAAAATCAACAAAATACAAACATGTTGACTAAGAGTTTTCTTGATTTTGCATAAGTTTCTTAACAGTAAAAATACATTTTTATCCCTGGAGTGAAAAAAATTATTGTGCTACTGAATAAGAGTGTTTTAGGGTTTTTTTTTTAATTTTAATATACAGTACAATTACATCTTTAATTTTGAAAGAGACAAAACATAAGTTTAGCATTTGAAGGTATTTTATACTGTCATATGAGTATTTTGTGTAATTATCGGGGTCGGGGAGTATTTTGATATTTTCATATTCTTTTGAATTTTTTAATGCTTAAAGTTGTTGGAGTGTGCTTGGTATGCTCAAGTGCATGATTGATATCCACGTCTTTCAGGCGGTACGTGTGACACCATCTAATAGACATAACTGACCTTTCATCATCTCCCTAGATAAGCCACCATGTCCTCTTTCATTTGGAGTAGCACATGGCAGCTGACGGTGGTTGGATCATCGCTGGTGGTTGTTTGATTTTTTCCCTTCTTTTCTCTTTCTTGACTTTTTAATTTCAGCTCCCATTCTATTAATTTCAGTCCTTATTCTCTTTTTTTTATGGTGTGAGTTTCTTCAGTTAGTTTCATTTGTATTTATCTTTTAAGTCATGCATTTTCTATGGTGTAGATTTATCTTTAATTTATTTAAATAAATAAATTTAGTAAATACAATTAGACGTACATCTCATTTTATGTTATGAAATATCTTGATTTTATTTGCATATACTTTTCAATTTATACTTTACTTTTTTTTATATATATAAAAACACATTAAAGCAATCTATATACCCAATAATTTTTTTAAAAACATTTTATATATAATCCACGAACAAAACATGAGTTAAATGGCTATTTTTCTGGTATAAGTACACATTATAAATTTTAAAAAATCACATTAGATATGCTTTTATCAGGGGTAGTTGTGGTAGTTGACATTTTCTTATTTAGATTTTACATGATTTATAATTATTAAATTTGATTAGCTTCAAGATTTGAGTAACAAGTTGGGTGAGTAGTTAATCTTAGTTGACTTAGTTAATTTTTTTAAAAATTAAAAATTAAAAAAATATTATTTTAATATCTTTACAAAAACTAAACCAAATTTTAATGAGTCGACAATATTAGAATTTAACTTAAAACTAAGCCTGAGCTAAGTTCTAAAGGACAAATCACTAAGTTTACACGCTGGACAGAGAGTTTAATAACAGGTGCGTTTTGGTAGGCATGTATGGGTCACAAACTATCCAAATGTTGAACGCTCATAGTGCCATTACCTCGTGCAATCCTCATTTTATGTGCAAAAAGCTGATTTTGCTGGTAAAGTTATTTAAATTTGTTTCAAGTTTTTGGAATTAAAAATGACTGGTGTATAAAAACAAAACAAAAAAAAATAAAATTTGAATAAAGAACCTAAAGTTTAACGATTTTTCAACAATTTTTTTTTTTTTTAAATCTTCGAACTAAGAAATTGCCTACAAGCAGTATTGTTATGAAACTCGGCCACACTTTCATACAAGAAGTATGAGCCTGTGTGAGGTTCTCATGGAGCCCAGGTGAGACCTGTTTTTGTGTGACCGACGCATTAAAACTCTGTCTTGTATGAAATCTACATGTCTGTGTCTGTAGGGTAACAACTAACAAGATCCAAGCTTGCACATAACATCTCCACCTATACGGACTTCAACTAATTCTACACACATTTATGTGGCTCAAAAGACAAATCTAAACAACACTTGTGATGTTAAGAAATTAATGGAAAAAATCTACACATTAGATCTAACTAGTAAAGGGTCCAAACTGCTTCGGTAAGGAGAATCTCTGCACTGAATCATGAGAAAGAACCACGCAAAGATATGGTAAAAGAACAGTGAAGAATAAATGAAAGAAGCCAGAGAACAAGTTAAGTAAGAGGGGCAGAGAACAAGTTAGGGACAAGCATTTTCATGAAATAAATATAACGTGGGGTCAAAAAGACATGAATAATCAATATATGAATAATGTGATAGGGAGATGCGGCTTTCGTGGATGTGACCCTGGACTGTTGCATTTGTCTACTGATACGGTGATGATACCTTTGTTCTTAGGGTTTATAAATGGTGTTTGGCGCCAAGTTGCTCATGTTTCTGAAACATGTGAGGCATCTCCTTAATCAAGAAAGAAGAAGCAATATCAATCTGACAAGATCATTGCTGCTCTCCCCTCCTATAGGAAATGGCCCAAGATGGTT
>Ga0325411_1002644_pt1 | contig 20312 bp, 11 predicted proteins | sample PopdelMetagenome_13_FD_206181 | JGI IMG/M metagenome (GOLD analysis project Ga0325411, IMG submission 206181) | Populus deltoides microbial communities from Bellville, Georgia, United States - Xylem-PdIQD-R4 | ecosystem: Host-associated > Plants > Phyllosphere > Stem > Wood/Secondary xylem...
TTTATATTTTTTAATTTTTTTTATATATATATATATATATATATATATATATATATATATATATATATATATATATATATATATATAGTAAAATAATGATGCAAAAGGGAAGGGATCATATTATCATAATCAAAAGGTAATCTGTGCCCGATTTGCACATAAACATGTTTTTTTAATCTCTATAGAGATTAATAATTAATTATAGCATCCTTTATCCTTATTACGATACAATAATTAGGACCTAGCTAGGTGATTCTCTACAATAATTTTTTTTCATTTCATTATTCTGCATGTCATCCTCATTCAATTATTTCTTAATAGTAATATTTATTAATTTTATTTCACATCATGTTGAAAATAAATTGTTAATTTTGTAATTTTTTATTTACATTTTGAAAAAATATTTCATTGAATATTGTATTAATTATGTTGATTTAGATTTATAAAATATATTATTTGTCTAATAAATTGTAATTTACTTTGTTCATTCATTTCTTGTTGATATATATTAGAAAAAAGAATTTTAATTTACTATTTTTTATTTTAATTTGAAGAGATGATTAGTGAGATTTTATATATATCGGCGTGTACGCCCAAAACAACTCAAAGTTTCTTCTTGTTTATTTTTTGCTATTTTATTTTTGAGAGCATCCCCAAGGCCTTATAAACATAAATATAATCTTTAAAAATAATTTCAACCATCAAATCAACACAAAATTTAAATTTAATGTTTTTAAATCCAAATCTCTCAAATCCTATAAGGCCATGATTTTTTTTTCTCTCTTCTTAATATTTTTCTTATTTTTAAGTTTTTTAATCAAATGGTGGAAATTAAATGTTGTTGAATTAATACTTCAATATATCATTTGTTAATGATAGAGATGGGGATTTTAATTAAAATGTTCATACAGATATTTTGAGAACAATTTTTTTTTTTTTGTGTTTTATCTCTTGGACATGTGGCGCCCTTTGATTGAAATTTAATAATTAAGTTTTTGTCCCAGCTATTTTAAAATACTAATTAGACTCCACGACGTTCTAATGGAACTATTTACTACTATTTTGTTTATTTTAAGCGAGCACGGGCAGACCTAGAAATTGTAGCTTGGGGTGCGCTAAGATATACAAAAACTTAAAAATTAATTAATTAATCACTTGATTTTTAACCCTTATTGTTCATCATATTTTCAAAAAATAAAAAAATATATTTTCGAAGCGATTTTTCCAATCACCTACTATTTTGTAATTTTTGACCCTTTTACCTGTTGTTTTTGTATTTAAAATTTCTTTTATATAATTAAAATAAATTCAAGACCTCAAAGAAAAAATGGTCCCGTGCACCAAGTGCATTATTAAAACTGTCGGTTTTCCAAGGTGACAGAGGTTGTGATTACGATAGAGATTTTTTTTTAAAATATATTAAAATAATATTTGTATTTGTATTTTTAATATTAATATATTAAATCGATTTAAAAATAAAAATAAAAACGTGTTTCCCCCTCCATCCAGCACCCTCTCTCTCTCTCTCTCTCTCTCTCTCGTTTTCGATTTCATAAAAGAATAACAAAAGCTCTCATTCTATCTCCCAAAAGAGTAAAAAACGTGATCCTCTCCCTCACTTTCCAGCATGCATCCACTCGTACCCTTTCAAAACACAAACAAAAAGAAAAGAAAAACCCTTTCTCTTTCCTTTTTATTATTCATTATCTTCCTCTTGAAATATCAAAACACTACAAGAAAATGGGCCCTTCAAAATCTATAATTTTACTTTCCTATCAGCTTGTGATGGGGGTGCCATGGCCCGCCCTGCAAGTGATAACCTTGCAAGAAGATGGAAGTGAGCAGTACTGGGTGCTGATTCTAAAGCCGTGCATGGAGCATGTCTGGTGAAAAAGGAAGTGGTGATTTTGGTGCAGCTTTAATCTCCTCCTGTAAAAGCATATATCCACTACATAGAGCTAGGAGTTAAACCCAATGTATGGATTGTCGTCCACCTAAATTTGTCACCTTCCATGACTTTCCATGCACAGTGATTATTAATCCTGTAGTATTATGAACACGGGGCGTTTGGAGAAATTTACATCTATGGTGATAATGACTGAAAAAGGCAAGGCAGTACAAAAGTCTCCCTACAAGAGAATATAACACCAGAAATGAGTTTCAAGCTGGCCACTTTCCTCCCACGAGGCCCCCCATTTAACAGTTCCTTGTTCCTGTGCGTCGACGTAGATATAGTAGATTTCAAAATATATTTATATTATTTTTCATTAGAATTCTTTGATTGTTGGAGTTAAAACCTTTCATATCATGTTGATGATGATGTTTGCCAATGGTAATTAGAAAAGTCAAGTCCACGCTGATCACACACAAAGGTTTTTTTTTTCATAAATATTAAGCACACACTTTGTGGGAAAAAGAAAAAGAAAAACAGTTCATATTTTCTATTCTCTCTAACACTGAATCTGACCATGACTTTTTCATTTTGATTTCTACCATTACCTCAATGATTGAATTCCTATTTTTTTTAAAATAACAGTGAAGGCACAGATTTCATGATATTTGCCAGGTACAATATTGAAAAGAATTTAATAAATCCTCTTAAATATTGTTTTTAATATTTAAGTTTTAAAAATATTTTTTTTAATCACAAGATTACCGATCCTTAAAGTTTTTATTTAAAGAGAAATTAAGAGCAGTCAGATGAAATTAGTCATCAAACTACTGTTAGAACTGGATTTTATTAATTAGTTGGAAAAGGTAACCTTGCTAGGCATTAAAATGAAATGAGTGGCCCAAATGAGAAGAAATGAATAGACTAATTGGATATCCTCCTAAAATAAAACTAATTGCCTTAGTTGAAAGATGGATGGTAAATAGGAGGAAAAATAAAAAACTGATCGCGAACTCTAATTAAAATGTGAGAGACTAAACTTGTTTTCCCATTTGCAACTCATCAAGAATCACATGCCCATGTGAAACAAACTGTGAAACAAGCCGAAGCTTTTTGTGAAATCATTGCTGGTTCTTCGTTTTCTTAGACCTGCATACGGTCCAAAACGTTGTTTGTTGCGAAGGATTTGGAAAGGAGAAGCCTATATTATAGTCTCGAAAAAGGAATGAGTAAAATAATGATGATGACAGATGCAATAATGATAAATGAGAGATGAAAGTTTTGGCTTCTTCAGAGAACGGTGAAGTGTGATCACTCTGATCCCCTATAACTCAGGCGCACCTGAAAAAAGTGGTCGAGAGATGAGCCAACTAGATGGCATTTCTTGTGGTGGGACTCGAACCAAAAAGGCTGGTGTCTTGAGGTAGTGGTGTCATTGTTCATTTGTCATACTTCATTTCACCATGGGTGATTCTGCTCATATTGCCTTGTAAAACTAAATGATTTCTAGCTAGTCTTTCTTTAACACGTACCAAATCTAACTAGCTAGTTTAGAAACATCCACTTTTTTTTCCCAAGAGAAAGATACGGAAATCGGATTAGACACAAATTAATAACTAGTTCATGTAAACGTCATGATCATTGGATTGACAGGTTAATATTTTTTTCCTAGTTCATCTTTCAATTTTTGTTTCTGTCTTTACCCCTCTAATCAAATGCGTTTTTGTCTATTATGTATATTAATTTCTTTTTGTACTGAGATTCTGGCCAGATACAACCTTGAAAGATGCAAGCTAAAATTTAAACTTGGGAGGGAGCGATCAGTCCATGCTCCATGTGATGTGTATCTTAAGTGTGTGACAGATGATGCATTATTGCAAGCTGCAACCCTAAAAGTAACTTAAAAAACGAAGTATAATACGACCATAACTAAAACAATTCCATGCGACTGTTCGGCACCTTGAGATTACAGCACAAAAGCATGCAGCTGGAGGGAGGAGACATCGGGGTCGTATGGTTGGACTTCCCAGATCCTGCATACGTACGTTTAACTGGGTCCTCTCTACTCTTATTATGAAAGTGGAACTGAGATTTGCTTTGCTTTTACAGTGTGGCAGTGCCTAGGAAAAGATAAAGTGAAGCAAAATATGTACAGAGCCCTCATGTCAATCAATCCATTTTGGGATTCTAATGTGAGTAACAGTGTTATATGTCTACGCACGGGTGAAGCTTGGTAATTACTGGTGGATAGTGACATCCACACATGCAAATATAATCTCTATATAAACCTTTCTCTTTAACAATTCTTTTCCACTCAAGTATTTTTGAAAGGCAGATACATAGAGAGAGAGAGCGAGAGAGCGAGCGAGAGAGAGATGGAGAGTAGAGAAGCAAAGCCTAAGGCCAAGAAAGGTTTGTGGAAACCAGAGGAGGACTTGATCCTGAAAACATATGTAGAGACTCATGGTGAAGGCAACTGGTCAACTGTGTCTAAGAAATCAGGTACTTAGCTTTACCTATTGTATAACTCGATTACAAACTCCTCTTTGCACAAAAGGAGTACTCTATATAAAGCTTAAAGTCTTTGCACACTCGATTACAAACTATATAAAGCCTAAAGTCTAGACTGATTTTTTCTTTCTTTTAGCTTAAAGCTGCAGGTGGGATATTAATTATTATACTTGCATTGTTGCAGGTTTGATGAGAGGTGGCAAAAGCTGCAGATTAAGGTGGAAGAATTATTTAAGACCCAATATTAAACGAGGTGGGATGTCCCAAGAAGAAGAAGACATGATAATTAGGATGCATAAGCTTCTTGGTAACCGGTCAGTGGCTCGGCGCTTCTTCGCTTTGTCCTCGTTGAAAACCTGCCTACTCATCAATGCCGATTAGAAGATCGATGTTATATAACAACTTGTCTGGCTTTCATTTCATTTTTATTGTTACATGCAGGTGGTCACTTATTGCCGGTCGACTTCCAGGTAGGACAGACAATGAGGTGAAGAACTACTGGAATACCCATTTGAACAAGAGATTGCCTTCAGGCAAAAGAAAAGGCACCGACTCAAACCCAGATCAGGACGACAATAACACCAAGGAGAACAAAAGCAAGAGACTCCGTGCACTTGGCGATTCCCAGCCCACTGGCAACACGAGTCCAATAGGCAGCACTGAAGAATTGGAAGGGAAGAACCAAGAGAAAGAAGAGAGAAGTGCTGTAAGTGATGTATGGGCACAACAAGATGCACAGAGCATGATGAACTACTACATAGAATCTCCAATGGTGCCAGACAACAATGCTACTTTTGTCTTTGACGATGAGCCTTTCTTAGCCTACTGGGATTCTTTTGTTTTGTTTGAATCAGTAGGCTGTGGTGGTGACTGGTGACTCGTGAGACGTCATTTTACAGATGGGCACACAATCTGTCATGCCATAGTTTATGATATCAGACTCCATGCATGACCCTGCATCTGATAAGACCACTTCTACTTGAAATAGTACAAGATTGAACTCTCCATGGAATAGGAAAATCTGTGCTATTTCCTGCGCTGTTGAGGATTGTTTTATGGATTCTATATTATGATTGTGTTAGGTAGAGTGGTTGGAGTTGTTTTTTAAATAGTTTTTTGTATTAAAATATATGTTGATAATATTTTTTTATTTTTTAAAAATTATTTTTAATATTAGCACATCAAAATGATTTAAAAACACTAAAAATATATTAATTTAAAATTAATAAAAAAAATTTAAATTTTATCAAAAACACTTTTGAAACACAAAAATAAACGAGTATAATAAATATATTTCAAACAGATGTACGGCTACATATAGGTGACACTCTTCGAACTTGTTTGGGAAGTTTCCCTTAAAATTCATTTTTTTAGGTTAATTTTTTTTAATATTTTCATATGGTATTGATTTTAGATCTCAGGAATAATTTTTAAAATATAAAAAATATTATTTTAATATATTTTTAAATAAAAAATATTTTAAATCATAATTTTAACCACAATTTCAAACAAATTCGAAGAGTATTACCTGTAATATATGCAAGTCGGATAAAATATCCAAAGTCCCCATCAAAATGAGAAGAAAAATTACAACACATGAAATGAAAATAAATAAATAAATATTGGTCTAATGGTTAAGATCAAGTAGCATGACACTCGGAATCAGAAATCCGTCACCTAGCCTGCCGTGACACCCTTAAGAGTTACAGATGCAAGTCCCATGCACACAAATGAAGACATCCACAGAACAGAGCTATGGAGTTGCAGGCTACAAGGTAAGGGGTTAAAGTGAAGCATAACATGAGAAAATTATCAGCATCTTGACGCAAGCGTTCATCCCATTATTTTTTCTTCCAAAGGAGGGCCCAAAAAAACTAAAACATCACAATCGGCTGATAGGTACACCCATGCCCAGCCATCCCTACGACTACGACAATGTCTCTTCTCTAGCACGAGCTGGAAACTTGTAGGCCTCTTTCAAAATAAATCAAAGATGATTTCACTACTTGACGGTGAGATAATGCTATTTGAAAGTCTAATATATTTTTAAAATTGTTTTTTATTTAAAAATATATTAAAATAATTAAAAAGATTAATTACTGTTAGGAATACTGAAAAAATATTAATTTAAAACAAAAATAATTTTCAAATTTTAATAAAAAATAAATTAAAACTCAAAGCCAAATATAAAAAAAAAAAAATACGAAAGCATGTCCCTTTCTTTGGGAAATGTGAACAAGAAACAATAATAAATAATGAGGGTCCGACCACGTTGGTCCAGCGGGAAGATAGAAAATGGAGTCGATGATTACTTGATTAATGACATTTTATTTTGAAAGATCAACATTTATACACAGCTATTCCATAAAGAATACAAAAAATAATGCTGGTGATATCGTACCAATGGGAAGGATCTGATTACAGTACTTCTTCCTCCTCTTGAGTATACAACAAAGCATTCTCATTCTCGATAGGCAGCGAAGGTGGTGTCCCTGGGGGAATGCAAGCAGCACCATTCTCACCAGCACATATGCACAGAGCCTCTGCATCTCTAAGAATTGAATCAAGGTCGATATGGCCACTCAGCTCATTGGTGAATTTCAAGAGGGTGTCGAAGTCCATGTGCTCCCCCATAATCTTGTTGCGGTACCGCTTCAAGATCGCAACACATACATACAGATGCAGGTGCTCAGACAAATAATGGGTCCACAACACCTCCCACAATCGCATTGTTTTCTTGTATTCAAATTCCCTGAGGATTTGGCAAATCATAGTGAGAAAAATAAAGAGATGATAACACCTCCTTTCCTTTCTTCTCCAGCAGCAAGAGAGCATAGCTTTTACATTTTGATACTAAGGGTATGAAAACATCACTGAATTTAGTAACAACTTGGACCACGGTGATGTTTGAGATGTTTTTCCCCCTTGTCGCAAAACTGGTTTTATATTAGTCACACAAAAGAATGCACCTCTAGTGTATTGTCCAGCATTCTTTTATATTATGTATCAATCTTCTCAATTAAGGAGAGGTCTCTGATGCCTACGGGGAAAAACATCTCAAACATCACCTGCTGTAATTTATTTGAAGGTAGATAGATACATTCAAGTTGTATTGAAAACTAGTAAAGTATATTCCATTCATCACTAGGGTGTGTTTTGGAACGCAGTGCAAACCACATTCTCAAAGATTTTGATTTTTTTTTTGTTTTCAGATGATATTCTGATATCAAAAAATAATTTTAAAAAAATTAAAAAACTTCATTTTGATGCATTTCTAAGCAAAAAACACTTTGAACCGCCATCGCTGCCACAATCTCAAGTAGGCCCTAACTCAAGCCCTCACCAGCAGCATTCGAGTTTTTTCGACTCAATGATCTCAGAATGCATGCAAGTATCTTCTTCTTGGTGAAACAAAAAAGAGACTAGCTACTATAATCATTTTAAATTGAAGCTAAATTGAACTAGTTGAAAATCCAAAACTGGTATCAGCATCAAATATATTTTTAACTTGTATATGAGCGAAATATTCTGTTTTATATCCCCTATGCTATGCTTGTAATTGCAAGAAAAACAAGATGCATTGAAAGGGTATGCCAGCAGCTTCATTAAAAAGACATCCATCAATCCTAAGAGCGGAAAAAGAGGAACAAATAATCCACAAATCTGACCTTTTAAATTGTATTAGAACCCAGCGGAAACAAAAGAAGTAATTCAAGCAATCATTCTGCTTGAAATAGTTATGTAATGGGCTATCAAGCAACTCCACCAGCTGCCACAAAAATAGCAGAAGTTAGTTCAACTAGTAACTGTGGCCCATCAGAACAATTTACTGAAAATCCAGCTACCACCTAACCTTCATCCACAGTTGTAACATCCCAACATAATGATCATTTAGCCTTCACAATTTGATATCCATTTTACAGTGACAACACAAGCAGAAGATCATCATAATTAATTAAGCCAAAAGGGCCTTGATTTTCACTAAGAAAGAAAACAGAATCTAAATTTACGATGGCTATAATCCAAGAGATAAATAGTAAAAAAAACAAAATCGAATTTCAGGGAAAAAAAGAGAAAGAAAATACTTGTAGGGAGGGGGGAGACCTTAGATAATGCAAAAAGCTGAGAGTGCATGCCATTTTGGTCACGATTAAAATTGGGTCCAAGACGTGCCATCAGTGCCACAAAACACCAAAATGCTTCTGATTCGTCCTCCATCACAAATAAAATTGGGGATAGTAAATCGCTCATACCCTGAGAAAAAAAAAAGGACAGACATGAATATTCAGCATCCCCAATACACCAATTTCTCAAGCATGAGGGGAAAAAGGCCTTGAATGTAATCACTAAACATTTTTTGCCCAAAAGGAAGAGGTAATCTTTTACCCACTCTAATGTTTTCTGAACCTGGATGAGAGCATAGGAAACTACACTAAGATAAACTGCAACTAAGAATTAATAGACTTATCCTTGATGAAACCATTTTGTTTATTTACAGTATACATATCAGGATGAGAATAGAAAACATGGAGTTCGATATAAAGTGCATGAAAAAGCACAGAAACAGAAGTAACATGAAAAAAGAAACATAGAAACAGGAGTATAGGTAGAAAGGAATAACAAGATCAAGCAACACTGCTAAGCACCAAAAGTTGCAAATTGCAAAAAGTACCAATCTCCTTGAATGCAATTAATGACATGTATTATGGTACTTCCAAATTTACTTTAATGCAATATAAAAACAACCACCAAATACAAAATAATGACTCCATAAATGTCACAAAGGATAACAAACAGCATCTCCTTCAACAAATAATTGCACAAATTAAGTTATTACCTGGCAGTAACCAAGATCAAAGTTATAAAAGGAATATGTCAAAAGAATATCACGTAAGATATTCACATTTGCATTATCATCCCCCTCATAGAAAGACAACGTTCTATCAGTCCTCACCTTGAACACATAACAGAACAACCATTAAAATTAACTTAAATTATCTTTTTATTTTATGTAGTAAAATCAATAATTTAAATCTCGAAAAACAGCTATGGTAGTTTCATGCATACCACATCTTTGTCTATACGGCCCTTCCTTTCCCTAAATTTTGTAAATCTCTTTGCCTGTTCAGTAGAGATACTCTGCAAGGCCAAAAGAAAAGGTACGTATTACAGCTCAAAGGAAACTTCTTAAAAATAGATTAGAAGAATTGCAACGACCCTAACTGTTAGAGATGCATGAAAGAACCAGCTGTTCTGACACATACCAGAGAGACCAAAACATAGTATCATAGTTAAGGTTAAACCTAACTTTAAAAATGAAACTTCATCTTTTCCTGAATAGAACAAATAAAAGCATGTATTTTTTGTGGAAAAAAAAAGTCATCAATCAGATTAGAAAGTAGTATTGCACTTGTCCTGACAAACAAAACTAATTTCCAACCATCCAATGACAATACAGGTAATTAGGATAATAAACTGACAAACAACAAAATATCATCTATCTGAACATAAAAATTGAAAGCCTAGATATGGTACAACATAACTTCCACCAAGCCCAAGAAATTTTAGCCTAAAAAAAAGAAGGAAAATCCATGTAGCTAATTCCAACTAGTTTGGGACTGGGTCTTAAAGCCTCTCTGGCTCCATTGCACTTGAAAGCAAAGCACTCCTTTTAGCTGATTATGATAGAAGGAAAGCTGAGCCAAAAGCCTGACAAACACATGGTTTATTTGAGTGTACTGTGCACCCAATCTGCAAAGGTTTTTCATAATCAACAAAAGAAACAAAATTGCTCTTCTTGTTGTACCTTTTATTTAGCTGATTATTATAAATAGGAATTTAGACAACATGAAAGCAAATCACTCTTTCCCTTTCTACAACAATGCATTAACAATCATTAAACCTAATAGTATCCTACAAGCCCAAGCAAGTGAAATGCCGGCAACAAAATAGCATGTTTCATGAATCAGTTGAAGTAGAAATGAAACGAAAAATAAGAGCATAGAAAACGACAGGTGAAGACTTCAGCTTTAATATATGAAAAAGTGAGAATTGCAACAAACCTGCCATTGTTGTTTTACTGTCTCATACTCTGACTTTTTGGTTGACTTGAGGTATTCCCTCTCAGCATATGTTGAATCATAAGCATGATATCCCAACAGAAGTGGCCAGACCTGTATTCATTATTGTTAATCCTAAGAAGATTAACATATTAAGCCAAAAAGTCTCAGCAAACAACTGTTTGCTGAGAGCAAAGAACAAACCTCTTTGCATGTTGAGTGCTCAACTCCCCCATAGAATATTCTCTTTTTTAAGGCTTTTGAATCTATGATTCGCCCTTCAGAATCCAAGAAAATTTCCCACTGAAAACACAAAGAACTTTTGAGAAAAAAAAAAATAGTGGCATGTACATTCAGAGTCTTGAGTAAAAAATCAGGGTTAAGGGCCACAGGTACGATAAAATTCATCTTCAATGGGAAGCTACAGCATATGAAATGGACAAACCATGACAGTGGTTTCTCATGGTGGGATTAGAAACCCTTGAACTCACTGAGTTTGGCACATGAGCTTCTAAAAATTAAGATTGAGAAATCGCAGTAAATGTCAAATCAGAGTTGTACAAATCACAGGCATCCAAAGACTATCATGGTTTACAGATAAAAGAGCAGTTGGGTCAATGCAAGGATGTGACTGAGACCAAAATAAAAGGCTACGGCAAGAAAAACAAACATTTAAGAGTACTGAAAAAGAGACATTCATATTGACAGATCTATCATAAAGGCGATAGAGAATTTATCTTCAGGCAAAACAGCTTTACCTCTTCAGACCCCAAGGGAGGCTGTCTTGGTTTTCCCCATACAAGTGTCATTTTATTGAACTGCCACAAAGAGGTGAGGAAAATATTAAATCCCACTTCTATAAAGAAGAATGATTGTATTTATTGATCAACGCAAATAGGAAAAAAGACATTCCATGAAACATGGTTTAGATCATCCCAAGGAAAGTCATTATTATCTTAAATTTCTTAATATTAATGAATCAAGCAGTCAGCAATTACAAGTGCTTTTCTTCTGTGGCATTTTGATATTCTAATGGAAGCAATGGAATTACATGAAGGAAAAGCTACATACCACTAAGTATGTGGAGATCTACAATCTAACTTTCTAAAAGCAAGTCAAGAACATGAAAAGTATATGTAATGCATAATGGCATCCGTGTTTTGGTCCTTGAGTTGGATCACAATATGAAATATGAGGTGCTACTATGGCAAAACCCTTAAATACAAGACTCATGCTTAGGGCTCCTACTTTAACAACCAACAGATCATGGTGCTATTGAGAGGAAAAGTTCGCCAACTTCTCGAGAAGAATTACACCAACAGAACTTTTCCTCAAATGTAAGAAGACCCATTCCTTATGCCACCAGAACTTTCTTCTCAGGAACATTAAAAAAGCTTAACAAAATTTTGGCTATGGTGCTATTGAGAGGAAAAGTTCTGTTGGTTGTTGAAGTCTTCCTTCTCGCAACATAAACATGTAAAAAAATAAATCAAAAGCGGTGTCTGGGCTCCCAAAAAAATTTTGTTTTTACCACATTCAAAATAAATGCTTTGATACATTTTATTAAATACATAAAAAATACCAACCATTTCCAACAAGTTCCCATTGGTAAAACCCATTTCCAATAGCTTGATTCTTAGTAACAACATATTCATACCTTTGGTAAATGGTGGATTTAAATTACTATCCATGCTATTGCTAAGGACTTAATGGTAAACTTGCAGGCCAAAGCTAGTCTTTGTGAACCGGGTACTGCACCAGTCAGCCATGCCCTCTTTTAAAAAACAATACATTACCAACAGAAAGAATTGGTTGCCCCATTCTGTTCACCAGCTAACAAAATCAGTATTGCCCTATAATGAATTTCCTCAGCACAAGAAGAAAAACCAAAACAAGGAAAGAAATTTGATGCATCAAATTCAGAAGTTGCAAGTAAACTCTGTATGATATGATTCAAACAGAAGTAAGAAGAACAAAATGTTCAGCAACATCACTGTCGAAAACCTATATGCAAAGGCCCCACAATGGCGTAAATTAATGCAATTTGCAGATATAGTACCAAATACTATGCCAATACCAGTTTCAGGTGCATATGCAAACCTAATGATGATGTGCACATTAAGGGTTATGTGTAATCTGAGAAGTGTGTGTGTTATAAAGAGTACACGTCAAATGTAATAAAAAATATGTCACCTTTTAGGAGCATGACACAAGAAGACCAATAATTTAATTAAACTCCAGAGGGTCCCAAAATATTAATAAATTCAAATTGCTCAAGTAGAGAAAAGGGTACCTCCAGAGGATCTGAGGGAACAGGATCTTCCCCAAGAGCTACCTTTGCATCCATTGATGCCTCATGGGGGATATCACAGGGGGAGTGGCTCGAACTTTTCCTCTCGATAGCACCATAGCCATTGCTATTACTTTCACGAAACAGTTGTGAACTTGTATCCCGAGCAAATTTAGTCACAAGAGAAAATTTTTCCAGTACTTGGATTGTTAGATCTCGAGCAGGATCGTGACTCTTGTGCTTCTGCCTCCCGTGGTTTTGAGAAGGCCTAGGAATGTCTTCATGGATGCTGCCATCAATCCTCCCTTGGAGTTTATAAGACGAGTATTCACCACCATCTGAAACAGATGCAGATGGCCTACTTGCAATAGAAACAGGCAACTCTAAAGAGGACAAAGTTCTCTGCAAAACCCAGTTAAAAATCATCAAAAGAAAGAAAGACAGAACAGAGGCAAAATGAAACGTAATAACATGTCTACCAAATATATCAGGATTTTGAATATCTAGATTAATTCAGGGGATACACCCTAAAACATAACAGAAATGATTGAGATGGCACTACCTAGTAGAAATCAATGTCTATGCAAACCAACCTTTAAAAGCAATATTTGCAATTAAAGACAGGCAGTTTCTGATTACCAGTTATCTAAAAAGAGAACAAAGGAATGTTCATCCGCACCTGAAAGGGATTTTGAAAATCATTCACCAGGAATACATTTGCATCTTCTAATGACCTGGAAATTTGATGGACAGCAACAAGATTACTAGAAATGGCATCTCTGATGATAAATAAGATCAGATAGATGTAAGAGTAAACAAGTTTAAGGACCTCGTAAACAAATCAATCTTACAACTGAAAAGATATCCTGAAATGCACAAACAAAACAAGCAAATAAGATTAAAAAAAAAGATCGGGCCTTTCTGGGAGAAGGCACTTCTGTTCTAATCATCTTTTTTTTTCCGCTTAATTCTTTTGAAGGATGTCTGGTCTCCAAGGTGTAAGTAGGTTCCCGTCCACCATAAAAAATGTGTACACTTAATCTAAAAGAATGTGTCAAGCATAACTTAACATCACAGCTCATATAAGGTTTCATGCTTGACATGAACACAATATGATGCCACACTCATCTTAAACAACATTCCTCCATTATTTAAGTTGATAGGAGAAAAAAATTAAACAAAGGGGCAACACAGAAGCATATGGGAAATATGTGGAGAGCTAAACAAGGCAAAAGAATAGGAGCAGCAATGAGAAGAACAATTGCAAAAAACCCAGCTCCTAAATGTAAGAGTGCTCATAAAGCCCTAGAAGAAAGACAGAAAAATGGCAAAACAAAGAAATCATCCATTAGATAGGTGAGGAAGACAGTTCCTTCACTTCAACCTTTGTACTAGAACTTTTAAACCACAAAAGTATTACCATTTCTTTCATATCAGAAACTCTACACAAGACATGACATGTCAAACTTCATGCTGCTACCCTTTTCCTATGCTTTTTAAACTTCCCTTTCCAGACAACAATGTTTGCAGAAGGAACCTACAAGTTATTGAAAAACTGGTAGTTTCATTTATTTCTTTCTTTTTTGTTCTGTCAGAAACAGCCTTAAGAGAAAGAGAACCAACAACCCCCCGTCCAACCCATTTCTACAAGGAGAGAAGATTCCATAAGGCCAAAATGTGCTTTGGCTATAGCCCAAGCAAGGCCAGCCCGGCTTTGGTCCTTATACCTTACAAAGCAAGGAACTCATTTAATCCCAGTAAAGTTTCAAAGATAACCTTGAAGCAGTTTCTCACCACATAGCACCAATAGATTAGAAAACAAGGCATCCAAGAATAAACAATGAAAAAAATCAGTCAATTCTATTTATGAAATGCGCTCCATGCATAGCACAATACTAGCCAATGTACATGTGATATGTTGCGGGTAGGATTACAAGTTAATTTTGAAAAAAAAAAAATAGATGCCATCATTATAGATGAGTTTTTTTCATGTCATTAAATTTGTTAAAAGAGGAATGGAAAGATGATTTGTGTGTGTAATACAACGAATGAAAAAACATATTAACTGATAAATCAGAAGAAAAAAATTGTTAGCGCCGATTAAAGACTAAAGTGGGAAGAGAATTTTTCCATAAATGCAAATATTTTACCTCAACTGCCCATTTTATATTATACATTTTTTTAAATATCTTAGAGATTTACTATGGTTGTTAAGACCATATAATTTTTATTTTTATAAATGCATAATACATGTACAACTGATTGATTTTAAAATCTAAGAAAATAATTAAAAATAAATCACAATAATCTATTAGAGGTATTGGAGGTTTTAAGAAATCAAATAAACCAGCCAAAATATTTATTATTTTAAAAATAGTTAATTTGGTCAATTTTTTAAAAAATGACATAGGATATTTATTAAAACAATTGAAAACAAAAGTCAGGGCTACTGGGGATGGAAGATGAGCCCGCATGCTAACCTAAAAGGCAAAAGCTCAGGCTCGCACTCTTGGTTTCCCTTTCAAAAAAATAAAACAAGCGGATGATAATTGTTTTTTTTTCTGAATTGAGCGGACGACACATCGTTGTCTAGGCAAATGACATGTTGTTCACTGTTACCTTCTCCGATCATTGAAAATCAAGAATTAGGTTTTGTTTTGTTTTAAAAAAAGGTTATTGTTCTTTTTTTTTTCAAATTGTGCAGACCACAAGTCTTCTGCCTAGGCAAACTACATGTCATCCACTGTTACCTTCTCCGATCACCAAAAATCAGGAATTGGGTTTTTAGACCCCAAAAACTCAATTTTCAATTTGTTTTAACCTGAAAGCACCTAAAAAACATCAAAGAAAACTCAATAAACCCATTTTCAACCCCAATCACTCTAAAAACCGAATTTAAAAAACTTTCCAATCTACTTTTTCCAGCATGTTCAGAAGGTAACACCACCATCATCGAACTCCCTTTCCAAGACGAACCCTTTAACATAAAGATCAACCTTTTTTGTTATCGGAATGTGGCCAACCGAACCCTTTCTCTCCTCTCTCTCTCTTTACAACGACTTTCTCTCGCCTCTCCCAAGATCCAAGGAATGAAAAATTAAAAAAATAAATTTTAGCAAAGACCAAATATAAAAAATAAAAAATTGAAGGATGAAAGTGTAGTTTTGCGCACCTTTTGAAAAATAAAGATGGGAAAAGAGTTGTTATTTTTTTTGTTAATGTTAATTTTGATCTTTGTTTCTTTAATTGTTTTATTTACAATAACTAAAATTCCCATCCTATAAATTTGACCTCTCATTTAATACTGGAACATTATTTGACACCTTGGACATGTGATAGCATTGCAATCTGAAGGAAATAAAAAAACATGGGGCAGGACAACATAACTTTTAAGGACAATTTGAAACAAAATAAAGTTGAATGATCAAGTCGAAAAGGATATAAAACTCGAGGGACCTAGAAGTGAAATTTGCCCAATGAACAGTGCTATGAATATTGAAAGGATGAACAAGATTAGCACAATGAAATAAAAGGTTGATCTATTTTAATTTCTTTGTCAACAAATGTAAATTTAGTATATTAAAGATGCTCTTATAATATCTAGATATGCACCTTTACTATGCATAGAGAGTCTCAAAATGAAAGGTCAATCAATTACCAACCTCACAATAAAAACATGTTGCTTTATTGTAGCAAGGAACTCTTTGACTCCTCCATTGTAGAAGTAAAGTGAAGGAAATGCGAGCCCTGCAACACACCTCCATTTTAAAAATCAAGAGAAATAGATCGAAGGATTGATAGATTCAATTTTAAGAGAAATAGTCCTGCAACACACCCCCAAAACTCATAACCTTCAACATAGGGCATAGATACACCAAAAACAAAATAGTGCATAAAAGTAGAAAAAATCACCTCGCAATAAAATTAACCAAAGATAAATAAAGTAGATGTTCATAAAGAGATATAGAACTAATCATACCTTGATGAGGTAAAAAGTATATAAAATAGAGCCCATCTCCTCAAAACAAATAACCAAAAGGAAAAAATAGATAACATACAATACTCAAATTGCCACTACAAAGTGCCGATTTCTTTAGAATCTCACTTCAATCATCACACTGTGCAATTTTGATAGTTCCATGTAAGTGCGGATCGTAAAAAGTGACAAATCCATGAGAAATATGATGTTTGTGCTCTAACAAATATCAGACATAGTAACACATACTACAAACATCTTAAATTCCATCACCTGAACCATTGACCATTTATCAGACTAAAAGTATTCAAAACCTTTATTCATATTAGTTATTCTACACTATTCCTGGTTTTCCAACACAGCATGGTTGAGTTGAAAAGCTCACCAATCACGTGATAACACTGAAACAAAAAGCCTCATTTGTAGGAAAACATGGTTTCATTTGTGACAATAAAATGAGAGAAAGTAGTAGTTGGTTGAAAACTTTTTATAACCACCTTGATAACATAATTTTTTATCCTTGCATGTAAACATTCGATTTGTTGGCCTTTACAACTCAACACACCGAGTTGTAAGTTCAAGACTATCGTAGAATTATCCATTGATTTTTATCAATTTGTTAAAAGCACCTTCGGACAGTTAAAAACTCTACATCCTCTATCACTGAAAATTACAGCCTTCATTAAAAGAAAGAAAAAAAAAAAACATATATACCTGATGACAAAACAACTATTATGTACTGCCACCCAAGCGTCCGAGTATATCGACGAATGGACCTCACATCCGTAAAAGGCACAGCCCTTATGGTATAAAGACTCCTATCTACACGAACAAAACCATGTCACATTTACTCCTCTACATCACAACTCATAATTCACCAAATTAACAGTTCAGAACCACAACCTCTCTCTGACAAGCTCGCATTCGTAATCTGCCCTTTGTACGGAATCCACGTCTGCCATCACATAAACAACAACCCCGTTTTAGAAAAAACGCTAAACAGAGTTACATATAAACAGATAATCAATAAACTGATTAATAAAAACCTAATTAAATTACCATAAAGAGAGAAGAGCCTTGCTTGATAAGCTTCAGTCGACCACTGATTCTCTCGGACGCATACTGAGTAGGATGAATTGTGACGTTATCTTTCAGATATACAACTTCTGCGCCTTCCAGCACGCTCGACGAGGTACTCTTTCCGCTGTCGCTCCGCGTCATCATCATGCTCGCCGATCCCTGGATCAAAACAGCAAGGCACGGAGATGATTAAAGAAAAGGTGTTTTATGAATTGAATTGAATTTAGTGAAAATGTGAGTGAGTGATTGATTGAGTGCTGTACTTGTTGAAGAGAGGCGGCGTAATCGGCGTCGTCGGATAAATCGTGAAGGTCCGGTTCTTGCATGGTTGATGGTGGTTAGGGGTTTGAGGGAGGAGGGGGAGTTTTTTTGCTTATGGAGGAAGGAATGGGGGATTTGGAGGGAGGGAGTTCTACTGAGAGAAGGAAACGTGGGGCCCCTAAACAGACTGTGGTGACGATGAAAATGATAAAATAATATTAAGGAATAAAAAAAATATTCGGTACACATTTTCATTAATCCTGATTTTGACCCGCTATACGGTGCGGGTCAAATCAATTTGTTGTTAGTGTAAAAATATCCTTCTTAGTGTTTTTTATATTAAAAAATTAAATTGAAAGAAGGTTAGTTGACTTAATAATTTTAAGGCATTTTGGATGAGAAGTAAAAAAACAATTAAAAAAATTTAAAATAATATTATTTTTTTAATATTAACACAATAATAAATTGAATTAACTAGGATTAATTTGAATTGATTTATTAAATTTGTAATTTAAGTCACGAGAACATATAAAATATATTAAAACAATTATAAAACTCAATTCTAAATTAATTAAACATTAAATGATGAAACAAAATAATTAAAAAAAAATAAAAAAATAACTCAAATCTACTATCAAACCTAATAAATTAAAATAATACAATAATACAATAAATAAATAAAAATTACAAATAGCAATCTTGATGATTCCGATTTTTATAGATCATAACTTTAAAAAAAACTTAATAAGTTTTTTAAATATATTAAATTAATATAAAAGGTGTGTTTTAAATTTATTTCAAAAGATAATTTAATTTTAGTTGATGTATAAATTATTTTTAAAATATTTGTATTTATAAAAAATAAAAAGATAGATTACTAATTGAGGAAAAAAAAATTATATACAAAATGAAAAGAAGAAAAACAAGCAAACAAAATTAAAGTAAATAAAAAAAACAAAAGGGTTCATTTATAAGTAAATCAAAAAGGCGTGGAAAAAACATTGTTAATGGTCCATGATGTTTTTATTATTTTATCCATTTTCAAACTATTCTGTTAAATAGTGTTTAGGGATTGTTTTATCATTACACGGGTTTTTTTTGTCATTACAATATTTATGAGGGATAGATAAGTTATTTTATATATGTTATACACAATAAAATAATTTCATTACTTTTAGAATAAAAAAATTTAAAGTTGGTGCCAATGGATTTTTTGTCTTTTTGATTTTATATATATATTAAATATCTAAATTACCATGGTTAGGTCTTATTCAATAATGGTTAGCCGTGTTTTGATATTTTCATAATGATTATTTTGTGATAATAGGTTGATGTTATTGAATTTTTAAAGTTTTCTTGCATGGTTTTTCTTATTTTTTTATCCTATTTTTTTTTTTTTATTCTCATTAGACCTAGGAGCATCTTTGATTTTTAATAAATATAAAATATTAATAAAAAGAAAGGGTTTATGGCACGCGAGTGGACGTTGCTTGTGATCTCGGTTGGCGCGCGTAGCGGAATCTTGCAGTCAAACATTACCTTCAAAGGTGGCATTGGAAGCACGCTAATGACCTCTACGTAGTGATGCGAGACGTATGTGCGGAGGAGCTCTAATATGAGCGTGTCCTATCATTTTTTTATATTCAATTTAATTCTCATTATTTTGATTACTATATGTTTTTTTTTAATCTTATTTTGATTGATTTGTTTTTTAATTTCATCATTATCATTTAGTTTAATTTGATTTTCATGTCAAATTTAGTCCTTATTCTTTTAATTTTTTTCCTTTTACTAATTAAATTTTGTTTTCAATTTCATCATAAGCATTTAATCTTAATTTATTTTTCTTTCGAATTGGTTCTCTTTCTTTTTATTGTTGTTTATTTTGTTTTCAATGCTTTTTTTTTTAATTTCATTTTCTCCTATTTAATACCTTGGCATATTTTTTTGTTTAGAATTTTTCTTCGTTGTTTCCCCCCTTTCTATAGGGTTAGTCCTGATCTCATGATTAGAGTCACGAGTTTCGAAGGTTAACATGGATTAACTTTATTTTTTTAGGTATTTTTATAAATCGATTTATTTTTAATTTTTTCCTTTAACATTTGATTTTTCTTGAAATGGTCTTCGTGTTTTTTCTTCTCTCTTTCTTTTATATGGGGTTATCTCAATCCTAAGTTGGCTTATATATTTTTTTCTTTTTTTTTAATTATTATTTTTAGTTTCATCACTAAGCATTTTTTTTTT
>Ga0325411_1002645_pt1 | contig 20311 bp, 12 predicted proteins | sample PopdelMetagenome_13_FD_206181 | JGI IMG/M metagenome (GOLD analysis project Ga0325411, IMG submission 206181) | Populus deltoides microbial communities from Bellville, Georgia, United States - Xylem-PdIQD-R4 | ecosystem: Host-associated > Plants > Phyllosphere > Stem > Wood/Secondary xylem...
TTGATTGGATGAATTTAACGTTGTAGTTTATATAACCATATTTCATGTCTATGTATTTATATTTATTTAAATTATCCATCCATAATGATATTTTTGTTATATAATGCATATCATAAATATTATGGTTAATAGGTGTGAGTATAATTGTGGAATTGAAACCCAGGATGATTGGGTCGGGAATTAAGTTATGAGATGCGAACTGTTAGAAGTGTAAACAGGTTACATGTCAGTAACTTGGGACCTTCCAGTATAGGGGGGACTCTGTCAAAATTCTGGTAGATGTTAATACGAAGACCATGAATATGTATATATATAAAAAAAAAATTAACTACTCTGTTTTTTTCTATTGACATGAGATTGTGGTTTTATCCCAGAAATGGGGGATGCTACAAAAAGTGTCATTTTCGAGTTCAAATGATAGCAACAGCGAAGAAGTCGGAATCTGTCCTGCAGCCCAGACATTGTTCAGTGTTCAGCCCATATCTCTAGTTCTAGGAGTCCAAATGCGCCGATTCTTATTTTGTTAGAAAGCTGAGACAATTTCCTAGAACTTTCATGAAGACTATATGTTCAAATTCTGATGTTAGCAATGACTTTTTGTTCATACAAGAAGATAAGGATTGTCACCAAATCAAGATGTGGCCACCCACTCAACAATTAGTCATCAAATCAATAGTTTTAAATTTTGGTCTATAAAAGGAGGCATTTGTCATGCATTTAGGCATCTTGGTTTTCAAATCAATATCATGTTCTTGCTCTCTTTCTTTATATTTATGTAATGCTTAAGTTTTGCTTTCATTAATCTCTTATTTATGCCTTTCATTTCCTTTACTATACTTATATAATCATATTCTCCTCTTGTTTATTTATGTTTCTCTTCTTCATTATGCTTAGCTAAGTTTATTATGTCAAGGTGAAAATGTTTCATTAATGGTGTTATGATAAGTATAATATAAACTCAATATGAACTTCAATAATTATATCCTAAACAACTTGCTATTAACATGTCTTATCATTTTTATCTTATTAATTCTTAATACCTTGCTTGTTAAATGGTTAATCTAAATTTATGTTGTATAGCACTTGGTATAACAAATGCTTGACATTTCATAGCCGGTTGTATGGTATAACCTACACCTGTGCTATAAAAGGAATTTGATTTGTTGTTAACATAAGTTAGCATCATAAATTCCTGACAACATTTAAAAGTTTGGTGTTACTTAAATAAGATAATTAATATGATCATGTTAATAATTTATAATGAGCTATTTAATGACAAATCATGCAATTGGAACCTCCTTTGTGTGTGGTTTTCAGTTGAGTAATAAAGAGTTTATATTATACTTATTTGAAATACCATTAGTGGTGTAAATCCTGAGATAATCAAGGCTGGATTAAATTAAAAAAAATAAACTAAACTAAAAATAAGTGGGGGCAAAACGAATACACTTAAAGAAAATGAGGCCTAAATGAAAATAAGAATAATTATAAAGCATAAATACTACTCTTCTTACCAAAAACAAATCTGCAACTATCGTGAAGAAAGAAGAGAGGGAGTTTTGGTAACTATTTTTACAGATCAAGAGAGAAACACCAAATTTCAAGAACCCATCCAAGATTAAGGGTTATAGATAGAAATAAACACTTGTGGGCAAGGGATTAACAAGAAAAATTGAACAAGAAGAGAAGAGGGGAGGGTCAGCTATCATTAGAAAGAAAAGGAGGGATCGAGACCTTGATTCGTATCGGGTAAGATATTCTAAACATGGTCTCATGAGTTGTTTTAAAATCGATTATGAATTGATGCCTGAATGTTAAATTATAGATTTGAGTTCTATAACTCTAGATATAGTTAAAAATTTAAAGAGAGGTCAGACAGTAACAGTTCAAAAACGAGACACTAACAGCTGGACAGTAACAGTCTAAGTGTTTGTTGATGAGCGATTTTGACTATTTTAAAGGCAGAACTGGGTTCTCCTTGAACATAGAACTTGTAGCCTCAAGTCTTAGCTTTCCAACAACATTAATTTCGCTTGAATCGGAGTTCTATAACTCCAGATATGGTTAAAAATCTGAGGAGAGGTCAGACAGTAACAATTCAAAAACGAGACAGTAACAGTTGGACAGTAACAGTCCAAGTGTTTGTTGATGAGCAATTTTGACTATCTTAGAGGCAAAAATGGGTTCTCCTTAATCATAGAACTTGAAGCCTCATGTCTCAGCTTTCCAACGACACTAATGTCGCTTGAATTGGAGTTCTATAACTCCAGATATGGTTAAAAATCTGAGGAGAGGTCAGACAGTAACAATTCAAAAACAAGACAGTAACAGTCCAATTATTTATTGATGAGCGATTTTGACTATCTTAGAGGCAGAATTGGGTTCTCCTTAAATCATAGAACTTGTAGCCTCATGTCTTAGCTTTCCAACGTCACTAATCTCGCTTGAATCGGAGTTCTATAACTCCAGATATAGTTAAAAATCTGAGGAGAGGTCAGACAGTAATAGTTGGATAGTGACAGTCTAAATTTAAAGAAATGAATGATAACTGGGGTTGGACAAAGAACAACAATAATAATGGGTGAAATGAGAAAAACGTAAAATATTAAAAAATGACTAAAAGAAAGACTTACTGGTTGTTGATATGGTTATTGTAAAACATATCCTTGAATGAGGAAAATTTATGAGATAAACCTATGGTTGTTGTGTGAATTGTTAAGTGATGAAATTGTCACTGACAAATGAAATATGAGAAGTGTGATTTTGAGGCGTAAACTAGTATACATTTAGTGTATATTAGGATCCCAGGTAAGGGGATCGCCACGTTTGGACTAACATGCGTTTAGTGTATGTTAGGATCTCGGGTAAGGGGATCACCATTTTTTGTCCAGCATACATTTAGTGCATGTTAGGATCCCGGGTAAAGGGATCATCTTGCATCGACTCCTACGGGATGATGATGATGATACTAGTGAAAAGGGTATCGGTAATGTGTCAAACAAAGATAATCATGTTTGATCTTATAAAGTCTGGAATGGAGGTTAATAGTGAAAGAGGGAACGATTATTAATAGTTGAATAAGGAAGAGATTCTAATGAAAACCAGAAAGGAGAAGTGAAAAAAATATGAATGCATGTTACCTTGTTGAAATTGTAGATATTCGTGTTATTGTTTTTTTATGTGATATTCACCTTTTAATAATATGTATTTTGTTTCAGAAACATCACATGCACGACAGAAGTAGATCCTAGCTTATGTTACCTTCTTGTATTTTAAGTTATAGGGGGTATACCCTTGTATTTTGTAAACATGAAAATATTTGTATAACTTAATTTGTATAATTAATGTTTAAACTTGATTGAATGAACTTAATCTCTATAGTTCATATAACCATTTTTCATGTCTAAGTATTTATTTTTTATCCATCCATAATGATATTTTGTTATATAATGTATATCATGAATATTATGGGTCATAGGTGTTAGAATATTTGTGGAAATTGAAACCCAAGATGATTGGGTCGGGATTAAGTTATGAGATGTGAGTTATTAGAAGTGTAAACAGGTTACATGTTGATAACTTGGAACCTTCCGGTATAGGGGTGACTCCGTCTATATTTCGATATATTTTTATATCAAAAACATCTATATATATATATATATATATATATATATATATATATATATATATATATATATAAGGGAAGAAAAAAAAATTTCTCTATTTTCGGTTGACATGAGAGGGTTATTTTTATCCCGGAATTGGGGGATGTTACAAATAGATCCTCTAACATTGACAACTATTTTTATCATTGTTTAATCTTCACATTAATCTTACATCTCAAAGTCCTCTTTAACTCATCATCATTATTATTATTTATAATTTATATAGTTAACCTCCCTATGGTTCGACCCCGGTCTTGCCAGGTTATTTATTACTTCGACACTCCTACACTTAGGAGAAGACATCAATCTTTTGGTCTTGTGAATAGTTTGTGGTTGTGTATTTTGATGACATTATGATCTATAACAAGAACTTAACTGAGTATCTTAATCATTTGTGTAATGTACTTAATGTGTTGTGTAGTGAGAAATTATATGCTAATCTTAAAAAGTGTACTTTTTGCATGGAGAAAATTATGTTTCTTGGCTATGTTGTAACTACACAGGGTATCAAGATGGATGAGGGGAAAGTTAAGACCATCTAGAAGTGGCCTACACCAAAATCGGCAAGTGAGGTAAGGAGTTTTCAAGGGTTAGCTAGTTTTTATAAGTATTTTGTGAAAGATTCCAATACATTAGTTGCACTATTAAATGAAGTTGTTAAGAAGTCAGTTGGGTTTAAATGGAGAAAGGAACAAGAATTGACTTTTGTTCTTTTGAAAGAGAAATTATGCTCTGCACTTATTTTGGCTTTACCTGACTTTACAAAAGCATTTGAAATAGAATGTGATGCGTCTAGAATAAGAATAGATGTTATTTTGATGTAGGATCAGGGACCTATTGTGTATTTTAGTGAGAAGTTAAGTGGAGTGACTTTGAACTATCTCACTTATGACAAAAAAAAACTCTGTGTTGGTAAGAGCACTTAAGACATGACAGCATTACTTGTGGCCGAAAGAGTTCATAATCCATTCAGATCATGAGTCCTTGAAACATCTAAAAGGATAAGGTAAATTGAATAGGAGACATGCAAAATGGATTGAATTCATTGAAACTTTTCCTTACCTAATCAAGTATAAGCAACGCAAAGAGAACATAATGGCTGAAGCACTTTCGTGCAAGTATGTTATTCTAAACACCATGAATACTAGATTGCTAGGCTTTCAATATGTGAAGGAATTATATGTTAATGATTTTGACTTTGCCAAGATTTATAATGCATGTGGACATTCAGCTTTTAATAAGTTTTATTTGATGGATGGTTACTTTTTCAAAGAGAACATATTATGTTTCTACTAGTTTTTTGCATGAATTGCTTGTTCGTGAAGCACATAGGGGTGGTTTAATAGGTAATTTTAGGGTTACAAAAACTTTGGATGTATTGCATGAACATTTCTATTGGCCAAAGATGAAAAAGGATGTGCAACGAATTTGTGAACAATGCATTGCTTCTAGAAAGGCAAAATCTAGATTACAACCGCATAGACTGTATACATTATTATGTATGCCTACTAAACCGTGGGTAGATATCTCTATGGACTTTGTTTTAAGTTTACCTAGGTCAAAGAAAGGTAGAAACTCTATTTTTATTATGGTTGATAGGTTTTCTAAGATGATGCATTTCATTGCATGCCATAAGATTGATGATGCATCTCATTTCGCAGACTTGTTCTTTAGGGAGATTGTACATTTGCATGGCATTCCTAGGAGTATAGCGTCAGATCGTGATGTTAAGTTCCTTAGCTGCTTTTGGAAGACTTTGTGTGGAAAGTTGGGAACTAAACTCTTATTTTTGACAACTTGTCATCCTCAAACAAATGGGCAAACTGAGGTAGTGAATAGATTTTTATCCCAACTTTTGTGTGTTGTTATTCAAAAGAATTTGAAAAGTTAAGAAGAATGTTTGCCCTTTTTTAAGTGCCTTTTGCTTATAATAAAATTATGCATTCGACCACTAACTTTTCTCATTTTAAAATTATTTATGGATTTAATTCGCTAACTCCTATAGACTTAATTCCTTTATCTTTTAAAGAAAGGGTAAGTTTAGATCGTGAAATGAAGACAAAGATAGTGAGACAACTCACTGAGGGAGTTCAACTGCAAATAGCGAGAGAAAAAAAAACAATTTGTACGCTTCTAAAGCAAATAAGAGGTGTAAACAAGTTGTTTTCCAACACGATGAATAGATTTAGGTGCACATACATAAGGAACGATTTCCAAACCAACGAAATCAAAATTACAACCTTGTGAAGGTGGACCATTTCAGGTTTTAGAGAGGATCAATGACAACGCATACAAAATTGATCTTCTAGGTGACTATGATGTTAGTGCTACCTTTAATGTTGTTGATCTTACTTTATTTGTCACAGGTTTTGATTCGAGATTGAATCCTTTATAGGAGAGAGGGAATGATGTGGATCAGTCCACGAACACCAGCAATAATCCATTACATGTTCCAAATGGGCCAATGACTCGGTCTAAGACAAAAACATTGAAAGAGGCATTGAATGCATTGGTTTTGAATGTTTCAACCAAGTCAGATTTGAAGGGTCCATTGGAGCATCAAGAGAATGCCTTAGTACATCTTATCCATATGCAAGAGGTGTCTAATCCAACCTTGTTTGGACCATGAGGTTTTGACAACAAGGCTGGCAATTTTCTAAATTTTCAGCAGTCTTGTGTTTATGATGTTTCTATGTGTTTTGTGTTCCTAATTTGTTTTAAACTTTCTATTATGTATGAAAACATTAATTATTTCCTTTAAATATTAGAATTTATTATTTTTGTTTATTTTCTTGTTAAGTGAGGAGAAAACACAGCAAAGAAAAAAAAGAAGCATACTACAATTTGAAAACCACATGGGCGGCTACTTTTTCCTTTAGTTTCTAGGATTAATAGGTTGCATAGAAGGCTATAAAGAAGCCTTGAATTAGTTATAAAATATTTTCTTTCCTTCTCTTCTTCTCATGACAAAACATAGATTTAATATTATGAGCTTTATTATATTTTGTTAGCTACAACCCAAGTCTTGTTTAGGTTTAATTAATACTTTATTTTCAGCTAAGATCCAAGACTTGTTTAGATCAGATTATGCGCTTTTTAGTTTAAGGTTTTTTGATCAATTTTATAAGTGAATCAAAACAACCACTAGGGTAGATCTATTAGGATTAATTTTTCAAGAACTATTTAAACTCATGTAAACTAAATTTTAACAGCTATTGATAAATAATATTTCTGAATTTTTCAGTTTTAACATGTAAAAATGATTCTTGTATTTTTTAGTTTTTAAATGAACTGAATCTGACTTATTGAAAATTAATTAGTTTCGTAATATTATTGGGTTTATTCTAATAATATTAGTGTTTTTAAATAAATTTTCATTATATCTTAATCCTATCAAACTTATTTTAACTTTTAGGATGATATCTTAATTTTAATTGTGAATTGCATTAGCATATTATCATGAGTTTTGTACAAGTGGATTAATAAAGAGAAGGTAATTCTGATCTTGTGGTTATATTATATGGAAAAGAGAGAGGATTAAAGAAATGGGTGCCTTTCCGGCCACCTTTCATAAACCTGTGTTGTGTGGCAACTTCGTTAAAAGGACTAAAAAGAGTGAAATCATCAAGGAGGAGAAAAATAAGACTCAACTCGATCCAATTTCCCTCTCTGTCCCATCATCCCTGATATCGCAAAAAATAAGAACAAAAACCAGCAGTGATCAATTAAAAATAGAGAAAAAAAATCGATGCAGAAATAAAGCAATGGTAATTCTTGAAAAATGTTTCCAATTGCATACGGAAGAAATAAAATCGAGAAAAAAAGCACAAAAAAACCCAGATAAACAACACTCGTCCAATTCCTGTCTTTCTTCAAATACTGACTCCTAGTTAGAACATCCCTGCTGTGGAAAAAATTAAGGAAAAAACCCAGCAGTGATGCATTTAAAATCGAGAAAAAAAAATTTATAAACGGAAGAAATAAAATCCACCACAAATGGAGCAACACTCACCCAACTCCTATCTTTCTTCAATCGGTTTGTTCAAGAAAAGGTAGAAGAATTGAAGCATAACCATCTCAACCCTCTCTCAGCAGGTTTGTCTTCTCCGTTGTGTCTCGCTTCCCTTTTTTCATTTCTGGATGCCATGTGCTCTCTCTCTTTTTTTGTCGATCTGCCTTGAAAAAAAGATGGTTGAATTAGAAAACATGAATTTAGGTGAAAAAAAAGTCATGATTTTTGGTGAGAAGAAGTCCAAAGTTTATCTTTTATTCTGCGTTCTTTGTTCCATCGTGGCTTTGATCTATTCTCTTTCCCTTGTCTATTCATGTATTGAAGACATATCATTATTTACTCCGATGCAATTAATGTATCATTGAAGAACCTTTTTCTCTGTCTTCTATGTATAAACAGTGCATAATAAGGATAATTAAATGAAAAGCTAGTCAGAAAGTGCAAAGGCACACGCCACAGAGAAGGAAAGAAAAAACACTATGAAAATCAACACCCATTTGAGTCTGCATGAACAGGAAAAACAGACACCATTTAGTTCTTTTCTGTAATAATCTGTAATAATTTAATGCCTATCAATCTATCACCACTATCATCTAAAAAGATTTAGTCTTTTTTTTCTTTTAATTTTAATTTTTTATAAACCCTTTAAGACCATAACAATGGCCAACCCGTTAGATTGAACAAACGAAATGGTGATAATTCAAATTTGATCTTCAGGAGTGACACAAAAGCCCATGAAACAGCTCCCTCCCACCCATGGCTCTGTTGGTGTCAACCGCAATTTGACCCAAAGTTCACCATCAATATCAAAATCTCGAACACCGACTGGCTCCACAATGGGGATAATGCCAAATTTTAGCGACAGCATTAACAGCATTCGTGAACCACTGGTATATGTATTAACAAAGGAGGTGAGATGGAAGAAGTCATATTTAGATCCTCGGTTGATCCAGTAGGTAGTTCAGGTTAATTATAATTTTGATTTTTTGCTGGGTAGAACTTGGCTAAGGATTTGTATTTCGATCCTGCTCACTAAACCAGATCGGGTTTTATGATAATGGCTGAAGAAGAATCCAATTGCAAGAAAAAAGTTTGAAAATAATAGTGAAAAATAAAAAAGTTGCTTTACTTAGTGTGTGTATTTTCATGAGTAACCCAATTACATGTATACCTAATACCTAATATATTGAAGATAAAAATATTAAAACTTTTATATAATATCTTGTTAAAATTTTTAAAATTAGTTGATAAATGAATATGCTTCCAATCTTATCAACTAAAATTTAATTCCAATAAATGATTATCTTTTGATGAGACGAGCTTAGCAAGCTGATCCAGGCCCATAATCTCTGGTTGAACTTCTCTTGTATTATACAAATATAACTCTGCAAATAAGCATTGCTATTGTTGAGCCAAAAAGTAAAAAATGTACAATTCACACAAAATTCTCTTTAAAATATACACAGGAATAATAAAGTAAAGACAAAAAGAAATCTGCTCAAACAGTTTTGTAGTGTCCTAATTCTTCAGTCCAATCAGAATACTGGTAGAAGATCTTTGGCAACTTCATCAAGCAATCCATCAAGCACGAACTTCTCCACATCCCGTATAACATCATCCTTTTCAAGAAATGCGAACATCATCTTGTCCCAGCCACAGTCCCACATACAATTCACATCCATATCCCAGTTGCACACATCACATTCGAGCATTTTCGGTAGGTAGTCTTCGACAGGAATAAGACATTCAGCATTACCATTTCTACAGTAGAGTTTTAACTTCTCGAGGTCTTTGTACAATAGCTTGATCAAGGTGTCCAAGGATTTTACCTTAGTAGAGGTGACTGATATTTTCATGAATGGATGGACACTGAGCTCTTGCTTTTTGCCTTTTCTTTTCATTATTTCGTATCCACAATCTAATATGAGTTTGCTTTCTTCGTCGTGATAGTCTTGACTACCAGCGTGGAGAACGACGAAAGGTATGTTGAGTTTGAAAAGTGCCTCAGCTGTGTTAAGGAATAGTTGGCTTTTTATCAGGATCCGCTTTAGGTGATTTTCGCTCTCATTTAGCGGCTCTGGTGTCACCAATTTCAATGCTTTTTGGTTCTTCACTTGTGAGGGGTATGTGATATCTTTGCTAGTTTGATGAGTTTCTGCAAACATTTCAACAATGAAGAATGATATTAGATTGTGTTGCGTCTCCTTTTTTATGGTCTTAATGATAGAAGTTGGTTTGAGCGCATAGGGATTTATTGGTAGATTTGATATGGGAAAACTAATTCTACGTGGTTGATGAACCAGAGGAGGATATGCGGAATGATGTAAATGAGGAGAGCAATACTTTGGGAAGTGAAACTGAAAATGCAAAGTTGTATCTACCATTAAGTGAATTCAAAACAAAGTTGTGAGATTGCAGTTGATCTCTTCCCAATTCTTGACCTTGTTGCTCATTCGTCACTGTTGAGATTGTGTTTTGACACTGCATGAAACCAAAAAAGAGCTTTTGTTAGTTCAATAGCAAGCAGCAAGAATTGTCATCTATGATGACATGGCTTATAGTTTGTGCGAGTGTATAGGGTATTCTGTGCATATCAAGTTCTTAGATTGTAGTAACAAATGGGCTTACGCTGTCATTTGGAACTAGGATTTGGCTTTCATCTTCCACAGGAATATAGGAGTTGGAAGCTTGTTCATCTTTATTATGCAAATCTTCCAACACATTCGGTTGCTGGATGTTTGCCATTGATTTGCTGGATTTAACAACGCGTGCCTCTGCTTCTCTGGACCTGATGGCTGTCACTTGTTCGACTGTAGATCCACCAAGTTTGCAGCGCCTTTTCTGCTTACCTTCTTGCAAAGCAGAAGTTTGACGTTTTTGTTGCCTTGCCAAGCTGTTTTGAGTTCCACTCTTTCTTGACGCTAGTTCGTCAATCTTTCGAGGGGTCTCTGCCTTCTGTCCCATGGTATTTCTCACCTTCTGCGTGGCTGGTGAATGAGCTGCCTTTTCTTCCATAGTTGGAGTGCTGCTTTTCTCCATCATATCATATTTAGGATCTATTGGAGAGGAATCTTGATTCGAGTACCTGGTCATTGAATCTTGCACTTTAACATGGTTCTTATTAGAAATTCTTTCGTAGACAGGATCTTCATGGTGCCTGTTAGTTGGAAACCCTTTGGATGACATTTCATCAACAGATTCTCTAGAACTTGTACTGCCAGGAGTTGCCTGGTTCATCAGCGAATGTCTTTTTTGGAAATTCAGAATGTCGTTCATGGGGGTGGGAAAATTCTTGGACATTACTTCAATTCCCTTTTGACTTCTATCTTGAATCTTCTGCTTAGCAGTCTGCCACTCCCCCTCTCCTGCATGATACTTTATGTCTCGTTGTCGAAAGTTTCGGAATGTGTGAGCCTGTTGGAATCCAAAGTCATTGGAAGAGTTTGGTTGATCATTGGAAAGTTGCCAGTTTTCATCTCTGTTTTCTATTTTAAGCATGCTTGCATTGTGCTCTGTTTGCCCTTCCAATGTAATTGCTGCTTCGGACCCAATTTGTGCCTGTGATGCCATTTGCTGCAGCTCATGCTTTCGGATTAGCTTTCTTGTTTCATCTTGTTCTTTCCCTTTCTGCTCCCTGGTCTTAGTATTATCTTGTTCTCTCTCTTTATCCTGACCATTCTTTCGCTTTCCTGTGCTTTGGTTCATTTGGATGATGTTGCTTTGGTGCCTTTCCATTTTCACGTTAGCTTTATTGGAGCCTTTCTCTGGTTTTGTCCCATTCACGTCCTTCTTGGGTTGCTTTCCGTCATGCATAGTCATTTCAAAGCTAGCATGGTGATCTGGCAGATTCTTTTCTGCTTGCAAAGCATGTTTTGGATCCTGAAGCATCTTATTCTGATTGGGCTGCATCTGCTTTTGTTTTCTTACTGTGGGTACTGAATTCTCAGCATCTTTTGTCTTGCGTTCACGTGTGGAGCTTCTTTCTGCAGATTTATTTGTAACATTCATTTCAGTTTTCTGCTTGGAACTTGACTCTTTCTTTGTGTGCTTTGAATCTGCATTTTCTGGAAGTTCCTCCAGGCCCATTAGTTTTGCAATTACATTTGGAATTCTCGCCTTCTCTGGATTGGATTTTGATGAACTCGACTGATTCTTCTGTTCAGATAATGCTGCTAAGGTCTTAGAAGTTGAGCCATAGCTAGATGATTTCTTGTGAGAAACTGAATTTGAGGTACTTGAATTGTGCTTGTCATGGTTGAAACTTGCAGCTTCTGACGAATAAGTCAGAGCCATTATCCTCTGCATGAGATCAGTCCTTTCAACTTTCTGGATGTAATGAGAATTTCTTGAGGGCTTGTCGAAGGAGAACCTTGGCAGAGCAAGTTCGTTATGCTCAGCTTTTTTGGTAGAGGTGTCATCGTCATCTTCATCCTCATCAAGCAATGTGATACGAGATTTGCTCTGTGGGCAGACCATGTATTCTGAAGCTTTTTGCAGGTTTACAAGCATCCTCAAGGACTCTTCCAAATCCATGGCCTCTTTGAGTAGTTCCTTGCCAATTTCTAATGAATATGATTCAAAGTTAAGGCCATTTGAACAAGCTCTCAGGATCTGATTTAACTTTTGTGCACCTTTTGATATTTCTTTGATGTGGAGATGGGAGAGTGTAGGAAAACGGTTGCTTGAAGAGTGATGCCTATCAATACCGCTTCTTTCCATCTTGCTTACTTCCCCTGGTCTTCTTGCAATTTGATGCAGGAAACCTAGCACTGAACTATTGCCAGACGAATCCATTCTTCTGAGCTTTCCGCCATTCTCAAGGGCAAAAGCCAGTGCCATGGACAGATCTCCTATTTGGTCGGAGTTTCGACCTCTCCCAAATGGAACAATCTCTGTTGAAACTTCTTCAATGGAGAGTGATATATTACTTCCACTAGTTCTACTGTGCACACTTCCACTTCTAATGCCATTCTGTGGTCATGGAACAGTTCGAGTAAATTGGAAATTTATAATACCTAAAACTGTGATAAGCTTGAGCCATGATACTTACACTTCTATGGGTCTTCATATCTCTGGATCCTCTGTGTATTTGCTTGGAATAAGCATATACATCTGCACAGGTACACGATGCAGAGAAAACAATGATGATACTTCGTACTATGTAATGAAAATGCGGGAATTTTGGTATGCCAGAAGACTAGATGTCACTATCTAGTTTTAGATGATAATTGCCTGACATTTTATTTCTCTTGGTATTGAAAATAAAGCGCTAATATTGCTTCTTCTCACACAGTTCACACTATAGAACATGTCTTTTTTATCTTTTCCTATTTATTCTTGTTGAAAATAGAAAATACTGAAAGATTGGAATTCTCATATAAATATTTTGCAATAGATGAATTGATTTTCTTTTCCTTTTCATTTTGTGTTCTTTACATATGAGAGGGTGTCGAGCTTTAATATTTGGTTTTCTTTCATCTTACCCTTCGCCACTGTTTTCATCAAGTTTCTGTTCATTTTTAGATTTTTCTGGAACAGAGCATTATTAGCATATCACAAGAGTTTTTGGTTGGGAAACTGCATCACAAGTAGCATTATTATCCTACTACGAGACTAGGTTACTTGCTCCTTGTTCTATCGTTTTTGAATGAAGGTGCAAGGCAGGCCCTGCTTCTGTCATCAGCGAGGTGTCTGAATTTATTTTTATTTTTTCAACTTAGCCATATCATACTTTCTATTAATCGCTGCTCTTTTGTATTCCAAATCGGCCATCCAAATAATCTTCTTATACTTTACTTAAAAGAGCAGGTAAGGTCATTGAGTAAGAATAATCATTAATTTAGTTTCGAGACCTAGCTATTAATTTTACACTTCTGATGAGAACTGAACTGATGATAAAAACTTGCGATTCTTCATGTTTAGGGGCATGATAGCTTTTCAAGTTGCGTGATAGTCTTAAACCATAGCTCTTACTTGCTTTAAGCCTTCTAAATTTTCAATTTTGTTTTTGAGCTGAAGAAAATGAAGTGTGAAATATAATAGAATACTAACCTGGAGCAGCTGATTTTGAACCTTCTGAGCTATGAGATACAGCCATTCGTTCCTTCCTCGACCGGAGATCTTCTAACAGCTTCTGTGCAAAATCTGATCTCTTAGCCATGTTGTTCCTCAATGTTGGAACCAAGTTCCTCCCTCCAACTCTTGAGGTACAAAAATGAAAGTCTTTTTACGTTGTTGTGATTTTTTTAATTTACCTCTTTCTTTTTTTTTTCCTTTCTAGTTGAGAGGACTCTTTCGGAGTTGGGTGAGGTGGGAAGTCCAGTAGAATGGAGTTTTGAATCTTTAACCTGAAAGTTTGACGTTAACGGTAGCTCCCCCCCCCCCCCCCCCCCCCCCAACGGGTAGTGCCCTTACTTACATTCTAATCCAAGCAATGGCAGAGGTTTTCTTCCAAGCATTCTGCGGCTACCATCTATGCTTCCTTTTCCTTTTTTGTTACGCTTGTTACTTGAAAATTGCAGAAGTTATATTTTGATTTATTCATCATGATTCCTGGCAATTAAAGAGTAAATAGATGCTATTGTGCACCCAATATATACCCATCATATATGTGCTTTAGGTTAAAGCAAGTGAGGTGTATAAAAGTTGTATGGGAGCATGGCCATAGCTTGCACATTCATGAAAGTGGCATCTTCGATTTAGAGTGACTTCGAATATATTTGCTTGTCAGGAATCATGCACGGTGTAGACTATATGTCTGCAAATTGCTTTTTCACGGGGCAACATATAAGTGAGTGGATCTACAGAAATACAATGTTTTGGAGTTGAGTACCAGGGCTCACAGGTTTGCTTCCTCCAAAATTTTAAGTTCAAATCCTACTAGGGTATCTTTGTTTTTGTAGTTGGGATTGAAGCATTTTTCATGGAGCCATCAAAAAAACTAAATAAAACAAGAAAAATCAACTGAGTTTTTTTTTTTTTATTGGATTGTTTCTATTTTCAATCTGAAACTCAACTATAAAAACAAAAGTAATTATAGACAGTGTTTGATGCTATATGATTAGAAAGTGTTTTTTAAAAAATTTAAAAAACACTGATGTTAAAAATAATTTAAAAAAATATTATTTTAATATATTTTAAAATAAAAATATATTTTAAAAAATAACTGTTACTATTCTTCCAATCACTTTAAAAATAATAAACTCAATGAATCTTTTAATATCATAGCTCAACTCTGCATAAAGACTAGTTTCGAGCTATAGAAGTTTCGTCTAGTACGCTTAAGCTAACTCAATTGCATTTTCAAAAACACAGAGATAACACCACAACCCAATTTGGTAAATCCGTCGTCTTACAGCTAAATTGGTACTGAGGCGATTGTATCAATTACGTTCACGTATAAAAGTCCTGGCTATACAATATGGGACAAAAGATAATGGAGGTGTCTTACTCTACGTGGTCCATGCTTGACAAAATTCATCTGTTTGTATACAAAAAAACGCCTAAAAGCCACAAAAATAAAAATAGAGAAATTCTTAAAAAATACTTATAGGATTTTTATTAAGAATATTTATATAATAGTTTAAATATTTTAAAATTAAAAAAATATAAAAGCAATTTAAAAAAAAAATTAGAATTTCTATTTAGTATATTTCAATAATAGTTTAAATATTTTAAAATTATAAAATATAAAAACAATTTTTTTAAAAAAAAGCATTATGATTTCTATTTAAGATACTTCAAGAATAGTTTAAATATTTTTAATTTATAAAATATAAAACCAATTTATCAAAAAAAATAATTAAGATTTCTATTCAGGATACTTCAACAATAGTTTAAATGTTTTAAAATTATAAAATATAAAAGAAATTTACCAAAAAAAATAATTATGATTTCTATTTATTATACTTCAAGGATAGTTTAAATTTTTTTAAAATTATAAAATATAAAACCAATATATATATAAGCATTAGGATTTCTGTTTAGGATACTTTAAGTATAGTTTAAATGTTTTAAAATTATAAAATATAAATTTAATTTATATAAAAAAATAAAATTAGAATTTTTGTTTATGATACTTTAAGGATAGTTTAAATATGTTAAAATTATAAAATATAAATGTAATTTATTAAAAAAAAGTATTTAGGTTTTCTGTTTAGAATACTTTAAGGATAGTTTAAATATTTTAAAATTATAAAAAAAATAAAATCAATATATAACAAAAGGAATTAGTATTTTTGTTTAGGATACTTCAAGGATAGTTTAAATGTTTTAAAATTATAAAATATAAAAGAAATTTATAAGAAAAAAAAAGAAATTAGGATTTCTGCTTAGGAAACGTCAATGATAGTTTAAATATTTTAAAATTATAAAATATAAAAACAAATTACAAAAAAAAAGTAATTAGAATTTCTTTTTAGTATACTTTTAGGATAGTTTAAATTTTTTAAAATTGTAAAATATAAAACCAATCTATTAAAAAAAACGCATTATGATTTCTGTTTAGAATACTTCAATGATAGTTTAAATATTTTAAATATAAAAAATATAAAAAAATTTATCAAAAAAAAGTAATTAGAATTTCTCTGTAAGATACTTCAAGAATAGTTTAAATATTTTAAAATTATAAAATTTAACAACAATTTATAAAAAAAAAGTAATTAGGATTTCTATTTATGATACCTCAAAGATAGTTCAAATGTTTTAAAATTATAAAATATAAAACCAATTCGTAAAAAAAAAAAAAACACTAAAATTTCTATTTGGGATACTTGAAGGATAGTTGAAATGTTTTCAATTTATAAAATACAAAACCAATTTACCAAAAAAGTAATTAGGATTTCCATTTAGAAAATTTCAAAGATAGTTTAAATATTTTAAAATTATAAAATATAAAAGAAATTTACAAAAAAAAAAGTAATTAGAATTTCCATTTAGTATATTACAAGGATAATTTAAATTTTTTAAAATTATAAAATATAAAACCAAATTATATATATACATAAAAAGCACTAGGATTTCTGTATAGTATGCTTCAAGTATAGTTTAAATATTTTTAAATTATAAAATATAAATTTAATTTATAAAAAAAAGAAATTATGATTTTTGTTTAGTATACTTCAAAGACAATTTAAATATTTTAAAATTATAAAATATAAATATAATTTGTAAAAAAAAAGTAATTTGGTTTTTTATTTAGGATATTTCAAACGATAGTTTAAATGTTTTAAACCTACAAAAAATAAAACCGATATATAACAAAGGGAATTAGTATTTTGGTTTAGGATAGTTTAAATGTTTTAAAATTATAAAATACAAAATAAATTTATAACAAAAAAGAGAAATTAGGATTTTTGTTTAGGATACTTTAAGGATAGTTTAAATATTTTAAAATTACAAAATATAAAAACAATTTTAACAAAAAAAACATTAGCATTTTTATTTAGGATACTTTAAGGATAGTTTAAATGTTTTCAATTTATAAAAAATAAAATAAAAAAATATAAATGTAATTTATATAAAAAAATTGTTAAATGTAATTTAAATGTTTTCAGTATATTTTTAAACATAATAATGTTTAGGATACTTTAAGTATAGTTTAAATGTTTAAAAATTATAAAATATAAATGTAATTTATATATTAAAAAAAGCAATTAGATTTTTTGTTAAGAATACTTCAAGAATAGTTTAAATATTTTAAAACTATAAAAAATAAAACCAATATATAACAGAATGAATTAGTATTTTTGTTTAAGAAACTTTAAGGATAGTTTAAATGTGTTAAAATTATAAAATATAAAAGCAATTTATCAAAAAAAGTAATTAAGATTTCTATTAAAGATACTTCAATGATAATTTAAATGTTTTAAAATTATAAAATATAAAAGCAATTTACAAAAAAAAATGTAATTATGATTTCCGTTTAATATACTTCAAGGATAGTTTAAATCTTTTAAAATTATAAAATATAAAAGCAATTTACAAAAAAAAAAACAAATTATGATTTTCATTTAGTATACTTCAAGGATAATTAGAATTCCTGTTTAGAAAACTTGAAGGATAGTTTAAATATTTTAAAATTAAAAAAATTACAAAAAATTACAAAAATTAGTATTTAAGTTTAGGATCCTTTAAGGATAGTTTAAAATTTTTAACATTATAAAATATAAATAGAATTTATAAAAAGAAGTAATTTGAATTTTTGTTTAGAATAATTCAAGCATAGTTTAAATATTATAAAATTTAAAAACAAAAACAAATTCGGATTCTATTTAGGATACTTGAATAATAGTTTAAATATTTTAAAATTATAAAATATAAAAGCAATTTAGAAAAAAAAATAATTATGATTTCCGTTTAATATACTTTTATAATAGTTTATTTTTTTTTAATGTTCTAAAATTATATAAAAAAAATTAATTTTTTTTTAGGATTTCTACTTAAAATACTTCAAGGATACTTTAAATATTTTAAAATTAAAAAATATAAAAATAATTTAAAAAAAACATTAGCATTTTTATTTAGGATACTTTAAGGATAGTTTAAATGTTTTCAATTTATAAAAAATAAAATAGAAAAAAAATATAAATGTAATTTATATAAAAAAAATTGTTAAATGTAATTTAAATGTTTTCATTATATTTTTAAACATAGTAATGTTTAGGATACTTTAAATATAGTTTAAATGTTTAAAAATTATAAAATATAAATGTAATTTATATATTAAAAAAAGCAATTAGATTTTTTGTTAAGAATACTTCAAGAATAGTTTAAATGTTTTAAAACTACAAAAAGAAAAACCAATATATAACAGAATGAATTAGTATTTTTGTTTAAGAAACTTTAAGTATAGTTTAAATGTTTTAAAATTATAAAATTTAAAAATAATTTATCAAAAAAATTAATTAAGATTTATGTTAAAGATATTTCAACGATAGTTTAAATGTTTTAAAATTATAAAATATAAAAGCAATTTATCAAAAAAAGTAATTAAGATTTCTATTAAAGATACTTCAACGATAATTTAAATGTTTTAAAATTATAAAATATAAAAGCAATTTACAAAAAAAAATGTAATTATGATTTCCGTTTAATATACTTCAAGGATAGTTTAAATCTTTTAAAATTATAAAATATAAAAGCAATTTACAAAAAAAAAAACAAATTATGATTTTCATTTAGTATACTTCAAGGATAATTAGAATTCCTGTTTAGAAAACTTGAAGGATAGTTTAAATATTTTAAAATTAAAAAAATTACAAAAAATTACAAAAATTAGTATTTAAGTTTAGGATCCTTTAAGGATAGTTTAAAATTTTTAACATTATAAAATATAAATAGAATTTATAAAAAGAAGTAATTTGAATTTTTGTTTAGAATAATTCAAGCATAGTTTAAATATTATAAAATTTAAAAACAAAAACAAATTCGGATTCTATTTAGGATACTTGAATAATAGTTTAAATATTTTAAAATTATAAAATATAAAAGCAATTTAGAAAAAAAAATAATTATGATTTCCGTTTAATATACTTTTATAATAGTTTATTTTTTTTTAATGTTCTAAAATTATATAAAAAAAATTAATTTTTTTTTAGGATTTCTACTTAAAATACTTCAAGGATACTTTAAATATTTTAAAATTAAAAAATATAAAAATAATTTAAAAAAAACATTAGCATTTTTATTTAGGATACTTTAAGGATAGTTTAAATGTTTTCAATTTATAAAAAATAAAATAGAAAAAAAATATAAATGTAATTTATATAAAAAAAATTGTTAAATGTAATTTAAATGTTTTCATTATATTTTTAAACATAGTAATGTTTAGGATACTTTAAATATAGTTTAAATGTTTAAAAATTATAAAATATAAATGTAATTTATATATTAAAAAAAGCAATTAGATTTTTTGTTAAGAATACTTCAAGAATAGTTTAAATGTTTTAAAACTACAAAAAAAAACCAATATATAACAGAATGAATTAGTATTTTTGTTTAAGAAACTTTAAGTATAGTTTAAATGTTTTAAAATTATAAAATTTAAAAATAATTTATCAAAAAAATTAATTAAGATTTCTATTAAAGATATTTCAACGATAGTTTAAATGTTTTAAAATTATAAAATATAAAAGCAATTTACAAAAACAAAAGTAATTATGATTTTCGTTTAATATACTTCAAGGATAGTTTAAATATTTTAAAATTATAAAATATAAAAGCAATTTACAAAAAAAAAAGAAATTATGATTTCCGTTTAGTATACTTTAAGGATAGTTTAAATGTTTTAAAATTATAAAATTTAAAAAAAAATTAAAAAAATTCGTAATGGCAGTAAGGCCCAAAGCGGACAATATATAGCAGGTTGGGCCAGGTGACACGATCAAAGAGTTGATGTCTTATCCCAAGTGCAGGAGTGTCACAGTAATAAATAACCCGGCAAGACCGGGGTCGAACCACAGAGAGGTTAATTGTATAAATTATAATTAATAAAACAACAACAACAACAATAGTAACAATAATAGTAATAGTAATAATAATAATACTCAGTACGTGGCGTTGTTATACCTGAGAATGATCTCAAAGATCGGGTCACAGGTTTCCAGCCTATATACTGAGTTTATGAAAAGATCAA
>Ga0325411_1002646_pt1 | contig 20297 bp, 3 predicted proteins | sample PopdelMetagenome_13_FD_206181 | JGI IMG/M metagenome (GOLD analysis project Ga0325411, IMG submission 206181) | Populus deltoides microbial communities from Bellville, Georgia, United States - Xylem-PdIQD-R4 | ecosystem: Host-associated > Plants > Phyllosphere > Stem > Wood/Secondary xylem...
TTTGGAAAAGAGAAGAAGCGCGCGGATTTAAGAGAGGTGGTGTTGTTAACATGGGCCAGATGAGTAGGCTGAACCTGTCCACAGAAAAAGACTGGATGAGTGAAAATAGCTGCTTTAATGTCTTAAATAGATGGGCCGATGGGCCGATTACAAGTTTTTTTTAGTTATTTTATTTTAAAATTTTAAATATAACTTTTTTTGTGATTATTTAAGAAAAGATTTAATTTTTTAATCTAGGGTTTCCTATTTTGAGCTCGATTTGTGTGAAGGGATAATCTTATCATTTAGGCTAATTTTTTTCATTTGTTGTTATGAAATTCTAAGTGAGTCCAATATTCATGTTATTTGGTTGTTAACAAAAAATTCAACTGAGAATTAAAAAAAAAAAAAAAAAAACTATTTGCAACTTTTGACAGTAATAAGCCAGTGAAGAATAAACATGTGGAGGAGAGTAAAAGTAATCATACAAGCATCAGACTGCAATCTTTATACCTGAAATATGATAGAAATGATGAGAATGATTAGAAAATGATTTTACTGTACACATTTGATAAGAAAAAATCTTATTATTATTAATATTATTAATATGACTATTCGAGTCAACTCACGTGAATCTTATATCAGCTTATTAATGTTAGTAACAACTTATTAAAACCGGGTTTGTATTAATGTCAGTAACATATAGTGCAGCGTGTATCCATGTTTATTATTTATTTAAACCGGGTTTGTATTTGCACTGTCTTATAATTCAATCCGGTTATTAAATTATTGTTTTTTTAATACAAACACCATCCCTCACGATGTCTGTTCACGAAATTAACCCAAAATGAAATGAATTCGTGGCGCAATGATAAAATTGGTATGCAGAATTCAAAATCCCTTTTAGATTTCAGGTATCCTGTGCTGGTGCTTCTCCTCTTTAACCAATGGTTGAATTTGATGTTGGATTGTTTTGTAGGAGGTTCAATGAACTTTAGACTACACCATGATGAGAGGGTAGTGCTCTCTCAATGCTTGACTCTTCAACTCATCTCCCTGAGATCTCGTGATGAAGATTTCATGTTTTCGAATATTACCAGCAATTTCCTGTCTATTGTTTTTTTTTTAAAAAAAGTTTTTTAGTTAGAGAACGAAGGTGGCTTTAGCATCTTTTTAGTCAACATAAAGAGACAGAATGTAGGACAAGAAATTCCCTGGCATGGTCAGCCATGATTAGTGATCTATGCAGATAAGGCTTGGTTTTGGTTCATATTCCATAGGCCTCCCAAGGAGCAGCAACAAAACATGCCGAAGGCTAAAATTGTTCCCGGGATCATCTTTAATCTTCAGAAAAATAGCCATCTCCTTGCCCCTTCACAATACCGTGATCAAGATTTTATGGGCATGCATATGATGCCAGCAAAAAAGCGCGCTAGCAAATGTTCATTCAGCATGAATTCGGAGGAAAGAGCACAGCACAATCACTTCTTCATCCTCTTCCTGCTTTCTTCCGTCTTTAAGCAAGAAGCGAGTTCAGCGGCGATTCTTATCCTAGCCTTAGTTTTCTGTCTTCGACCATAATAATTCTTTGAAAATGTTTCCCCATGAGAAAAGACAAGGGAAATTCTTTTATATCTGGTACACTATTTTGTCTTTGTTTTCCTCCACTGAGGCCACACGTTATGCAGAATTTAATTAAAGCAGGCTATTAACATGGCTGCTAGGCTTTTTCGAACATCTTTTGATAGCTGATGAATGTGATCAACTAAATTAAAGTCGTTACAGTCATATATATGATACAGCAGTTGCACAACATCAGAATATCTAGTGCTACTGACTTCCGCAATAATCTTGCACACAAACCTAATGGAACCTATTGAGAAAATATGTAGACAAATACTACAGAAAAAGGCAAACTACTCGAATATTTTATACTAACCGATGTGCCCGTTGGTTTTTCCTAGGTCGATCAATCATTCGATGTTTTTGAGACCCACTGATCACCACTTATCATAACAGTTTGTATGATTTTTTGTTTGTCAATCTTTTTCTGCTCAAAATTACAGTTTTCTAGGCTGAATCCAAATCAATGAACCCAAGATGTCAAGTGTCACTTTTTCTGATGTGGGAATCCATATATGATAAGCTAGTTGGGAAGTCATTGGCATAATAAATACCAAAGGAATTCTTCACTTGCCTGCAAATTCGATTATCCTCTTTGAAATCATAGTCCTTCCTAGGATTATGTCATGGTTACACCTATGAGCTTGGGCAGCTAAATCCTCAAAAGTTTCCGTGAACACTGCCATCTTCTTCTTGATCTCATCTATCACAAGTTTCACAACATCTACTTCTCTGATAGCAAAGTCAGCATGGTGCAAGAGGGCCTTGATTTCCATTTCCAATTTGTTGACAAGCACCCGTATACTCTCCATGTCCTTGATTGTAATGAAAGTTCCAACCTGAATTGCGTTCACAACCACCTTCTGCTCCTTCAACGCGTTCTCATACCGATGCCAAAGCAAGTTACACCACGTTCCCACCGAGTGCATTGGGTCAGCCAGAGCACTGGCCAAAGCAGTTACAACAGGTGGTGCAGCAATGGCAGCTGCTGCAACTGCAAAAATCATCACGGTGACAAAAACGGACACAAATAAAACATTCGACACTCTCCTCCAGATCTTCACGGATTTCAGTTTCTTACCAAGCTTCCTCTTATGAGATTGCAATTTCTTCAACATGGAGACCTGCTGTTCATAAACCGATTGAAACAGCATAAAGAATTTGGGGGTAAATGGATCCCCTGCAACCATAAAATTCTGTAATTCTTCTAATGTCTTGACGTACTTCTTCTCAATCACCCCATCTTGCAATTCCACCTCCTTCTCAAAATGCGCAATGGCAGCCATTATATTCAACTGGCTAGTTCGAGCACTTGTGACACAACTTTCTAGTTCAGTGCAGAAATCCATAGTTTTGATGCTACTCTCGAAGTATTCCTCAACCAAAGCAAACAATTCTGGATTATTCCAGATATCTTCTTTGCTTTCTAGTATGAATTTAACCACATCTTGGTTCATTTCAAGAAGGCAATTAGTGACCACTTTGAATGAGCCAGAGGATCCCGTGGCAATATCACCAGTGCTAAGTGAGTTTATGACATCGTTAGTCTTCTCCATGAGGGTGGCATCAAAGGATTGCAAGCATGGATCTAGCTTACAAGCATCCTCATAGGAGCTAAAATCGTCCGCGAATTGGGAATGGGTTATGCTTTGAACAGGTGGTGGTGGGATATCACCACCTCTAGTCTTGCAAGATTGATCACCTCTCGTCATATCCAAATGACAACTGACGAAAGTAATAGAAAACTCAAAGTAAGAAAAAGATGAGATCTATTTTCACTTCAAATGCTTTCTAACAATAAAAATATCAATTTAAGCAATACTAAGCAATCAAGTTGAGTCACAGAACTCAAGAAATCCAGTTAACTGACAAAATCATCCAAAACTGAAACAAGACACGCTTATGGAATAAGAAAACACCCAAATTAACAAACTTTTGATCTGATATCTAGAACCCAGAATCAATCTTTCACTTGACTACAGGATTAAGAGCAAATGAATTCAAGGACCTGAAGAAAAAAAACAGAGAGAAATTCAAAAAGTAGGCTTTTGGGGCACTAGTCAGCTTACATTATAGTCCTTGTATCTTTTGAGCTTCAACTGCCTGAAAAATTCACCTGAAAATGAAAAGGTACGAGTAATTACTTCCTCACGCTAAGATCTTGTGTTTTTGTGTATGTTGGACAGTTGATTTTTTAGAAAAAGGTTTTTATAAGCGACGTGATTAGAAGAAAGGAGGATTTGAGGCAGTCTTATGACGAGGCAACTTGAAAGACTGGTAGTAAAGAGAAAATGCAAGGAAATGTACTCAAAGACACATAACTGTCCTCAAAGAGGACACAACCGCAGGTTTCTCTAGAGGTGGAAGATTCAACTACGCGTATGGAAGTGGTTTTTTCTTGCACAATACTCTATTATTATTATTATTATTATTATTATTTGTGAACAGAAGCGCTTTGATCCAATGAAAACTTGTACTTTTGTTTATTTTTTTATTTTACAAGTATTTTTTAAAATTTTAATTTTTTTTATTTTTTTTACTTTAAATTAATATATTTTTGGTTTTTTTAAATCATTTTGATACGCTAATATTAAAAATAAATTTTAAAAAATAAAAAAAATATTATTTTGATACATTTTTGAGTGAAAAGCATTTTAAAAAATAATCACAACCATACTCTCAAACAAGCTCAAAAAAAGCTGATATGAAAATAAAACAAACCAAGATGTGTCAATTTAAAAATAGATGGGCAGGGACAGGGTAATGGTTGATCAATACTATTTTAAAAAACAATCACAACCACACTTTCAAGCAGGTTTAAAAAGAATTGATACGGAAATTGGACAAACCAAGATGTGTCAATTTAGGATGAAGATAGGATAATGGTTGGTCAATATTACTTTAAAAAACAACTATAACCATACTTTTAAACAAGCTAAAAAAAAAATCTAATACGAAAATAGGACAAACCAATATGTGTCAATTTAAAAATGGAGGGGCAGGGACGGGGTAATGGTTGATCAATACCATTTTAAAAAACAATCACAACCACACTTTCAAGCAGGTTTAAAAAGAATTGATACGGAAATAGAACAAACCAAGATGTGTCAATTTAAAAATAGATGGGTGAGGACGGGGTAATGGTTGGTCAATATTATTTTAAAAAACAACTACAATCCTACTCTAAACAGTTTAAAGAAAAACTGATACGAAAATAGAATAAATCAAGATCTGTTAATTTGAAAATGGATGGGCGGGGACGGGGCAATGGCTGGGTCGATGCCACTAAAAATTCCCTTTGTGGCTTAGATAATAACCGTTGAGTGTTTAGCTATCGTTAACAATGCAATAAACCCGTCGTGAATAAGTTTTTGACTTCTAAAAGAATGTTTGTTTGATATTTATTTTTTTTATTTTAAATTAATTTTTTTAATGTACTTGAATTGTTTTTATATATTAATATCAAAAATAAATTTTAAAAAATAAAAAAATATCATTTTAATTTAATTACAAGAAAAAAAATATTTTAAAACATAATATCCAAAAACAAAACCCTCGACAGGTTCACTGTGTCAAGATTGTTAAGCTATTAACAGCACAATGATTATCGATTATTTCAGTGTGAACAAATAAGAAGATGCTGATGATACCGTGGTTGGGAGGAAAATACAGGTTGGGTCAATGGATATCAGGCTCTTATTTTAAAATGTCAAATGAATGACCCTATTTTTTTAATTATTATTATTATTAGTTTTAATTTTAATCCTTAAATCTCCCATCCCCCACTACTCTGGATAATGAATTTGAAAACCTGGATAGCAATATTCCTTTATATGTGGAGCCTGTCTCATATTCTACGAGCTCCCTCAAATTCTTCTGCACCTTGTTTCCCTAATTGATCAAAGACTTCAGTCTCTCCTAGTCAGTCAAATGCAAAGGAAAATCAACCTGAAATGATCTATATATGCACCACCCTAGCTAGCACAACTTTCGGCCAACCAGGTCTCTCTTGTTCATCAACTCTTGCGCCTAGTCAATATCTTTTTTGTTTTTTTTTTAATATCGATCTCTTATTTACTACGTTCTGGTTTGCCCAGTTTCAAGGTTATTTCGATCGAGTATTCGACCAAACCAGGTTGGTATTTACGAGGACTCGTTAGAAGCCAAATTCCATATTCTATTTTCGTCTTTAGTGTGTGATTTTCTAGAAATTTATCATCTTTTACCAGCCCAATTCCCTTCTCCTCGTTGGAGAATTTTCCCGTGGTTTATATTGTTCTGACACCAGTGAGGGAAATCTTGTTCTCTTCCTATCATTTGCTATGTATATATATATAATTAAGATCCCTGAAAACTATTCCTCACTTCTACCGTCTACCAACTTATCGTGGGAAGGGCATTTTCATGCCGACGAACATTCCTAACTTTATTCCAAGTTGGAAAGGTCACTTCTTCTTAATTTTATGACCAGCAAAAGCTAATTCATCGCTGATAGTCTCTTTTAGAAACCCTAATGACTCAACAAGTCCACATCTTGGGTAAAAGATTTATTATGATACCACCATATAGTCCCAATCTTGGATGAGTAGAGGCACGCACTCCGATGTCAACTACTGCCTCCAAATACATTATCCACTAGTTAAATCTGGTTCATTTTTCACACAATCTCATTAGACTTCTTTTCTCTAAGTATTAAAGGGTTTCTTAAACCCATAAAAATAACTTATTATACAGATGTTTTCATTATCCAAGCCGAACACTCTATGAGAAATTTTATAGTGCTTTGATAGTAACTAATAGTTACTTTCAATGTCCACTTTGAAGATAAAAATGGAGACAAGTTGGAGAAAAATCTTAGATAAAGATATTCTTATCATTTTTAGTGTTCATGAATATTCTCATTATCTTTTTTATTTTTATGTCTTTGCTTTTAGCAAATGTTCGGAGGAAAGAACACAGCACAATCACTTCTTCATCCTTTTCCTGCTTTCTTCTGTCTTTAAGCAAGAAGCGAGTTCAGCGGCAATTCTTATCCTAGCCTTAGTTTTCTGTCTTCGACCATAATAATTCTTTGAAAATGTTTCCCCATGAGAAAAGACAAGGGAAATTCTTTTATATCTGGTACACTGTTTTGTCTTTGTTTTCCTCCACTGAGGCCACACGTTATGCAGAATTTAATTAAAGCAGGCTATTAACATGGCTGCTAGGCTTTTTCGAACATCTTTTGATAGCTGATGAATGTGATCAACTAAATTAAAGTCGTTACAGTCATATATATGATACAGCAGTTGCACAACATCAGAATATCTAGTGCTACTGACTTCCGCAATAATCTTGCACACAAACCTAATGGAACCTATTGAGAAAATATGTAGACAAATACTACAGAAAAAGGCAAACTACTCGAATATTTTATACTAACCGATGTGCCCGTTGGTTTTTCCTAGGTCGATCAATCATTCGATGTTTTTGAGACCCACTGATCACCACTTATCATAACAGTTTGTATGATTTTTTGTTTGTCAATCTTTTTCTGCTCAAAATTACAGTTTTCTAGGCTGAATCCAAATCAATGAACCCAAGATGTCAAGTGTCACTTTTTCTGATGTGGGAATCCATATATGATAAGCTAGTTGGGAAGTCATTGGCATAATAAATACCAAAGGAATTCTTCACTTGCCTGCAAATTCGATTATCCTCTTTGAAATCATAGTCCTTCCTAGGATTATGTCATGGTTACACCTATGAGCTTGGGCAGCTAAATCCTCAAAAGTTTCCGTGAACACTGCCATCTTCTTCTTGATCTCATCTATCACAAGTTTCACAACATCTACTTCTCTGATAGCAAAGTCAGCATGGTGCAAGAGGGCCTTGATTTCCATTTCCAATTTGTTGACAAGCACCCGTATACTCTCCATGTCCTTGATTGTAATGAAAGTTCCAACCTGAATTGCGTTCACAACCACCTTCTGCTCCTTCAACGCGTTCTCATACCGATGCCAAAGCAAGTTACACCACGTTCCCACCGAGTGCATTGGGTCAGCCAGAGCACTGGCCAAAGCAGTTACAACAGGTGGTGCAGCAATGGCAGCTGCTGCAACTGCAAAAATCATCACGGTGACAAAAACGGACACAAATAAAACATTCGACACTCTCCTCCAGATCTTCACGGATTTCAGTTTCTTACCAAGCTTCCTCTTATGAGATTGCAATTTCTTCAACATGGAGACCTGCTGTTCATAAACCGATTGAAACAGCATAAAGAATTTGGGGGTAAATGGATCCCCTGCAACCATAAAATTCTGTAATTCTTCTAATGTCTTGACGTACTTCTTCTCAATCACCCCATCTTGCAATTCCACCTCCTTCTCAAAATGCGCAATGGCAGCCATTATATTCAACTGGCTAGTTCGAGCACTTGTGACACAACTTTCTAGTTCAGTGCAGAAATCCATAGTTTTGATGCTACTCTCGAAGTATTCCTCAACCAAAGCAAACAATTCTGGATTATTCCAGATATCTTCTTTGCTTTCTAGTATGAATTTAACCACATCTTGGTTCATTTCAAGAAGGCAATTAGTGACCACTTTGAATGAGCCAGAGGATCCCGTGGCAATATCACCAGTGCTAAGTGAGTTTATGACATCGTTAGTCTTCTCCATGAGGGTGGCATCAAAGGATTGCAAGCATGGATCTAGCTTACAAGCATCCTCATAGGAGCTAAAATCGTCCGCGAATTGGGAATGGGTTATGCTTTGAACAGGTGGTGGTGGGATATCACCACCTCTAGTCTTGCAAGATTGATCACCTCTCGTCATATCCAAATGACAACTGACGAAAGTAATAGAAAACTCAAAGTAAGAAAAAGATGAGATCTATTTTCACTTCAAATGCTTTCTAACAATAAAAATATCAATTTAAGCAATACTAAGCAATCAAGTTGAGTCACAGAACTCAAGAAATCCAGTTAACTGACAAAATCATCCAAAACTGAAACAAGACACGCTTATGGAATAAGAAAACACCCAAATTAACAAACTTTTGATCTGATATCTAGAACCCAGAATCAATCTTTCACTTGACTACAGGATTAAGAGCAAATGAATTCAAGGACCTGAAGAAAAAAAACAGAGAGAAATTCAAAAAGTAGGCTTTTGGGGCACTAGTCAGCTTACATTATAGTCCTTGTATCTTTTGAGCTTCAACTGCCTGAAAAATTCACCTGAAAATGAAAAGGTACGAGTAATTACTTCCTCACGCTAAGATCTTGTGTTTTTGTGTATGTTGGACAGTAGATTTTTGAGAAAGAGGTTTTTATAAGCGACGTGATAAGAAGAGAGGAGGATTTGAGGCGGTCTTATGAAGAGGTAACTTGAAAGACAGGAAGTCAGAGAAAATGTAAGGAAATGTACTGAAAGACACAACAATGTCCTCACAGAGGACGGAACCGCAGGTTTTAGATTCAACTTCGCGTATGGAAGTGGTTTTTTCTTACATAATACCCTTTGAGTGTTTAATTGGTGTCGTTAACAACGTCATTAACAGGTTCTCACTAAGTTTTTGACAGTATTCACCAAAGTTTATTTAAAAATAAATAAAATATATTATTTCAATTTATTTTTAAATAAAAAATATTTTAAAACACAATTTTTGTCCCGGAGAGGTTCACTGTGTCAAGATTGTTAAGCTATTAACATCATAATGATTATTGATTATTTTAGTGTGAACAAATAAGAACATGCTACGAAAATAAAGCTTGGATCAATGGATCTTAGGCTCTTATTTTAAAATGTCAAAGGAATAATACCCTTTATTATAATTTATATATATATATATATATATAAGACGGACATAGTCATGAGTTTTTTAGTAATAAGAAAACAAAACTGCTAAGCATGTAGTTGGGGTGAGATTGTCTCTCTTCTATTTTATTATTATTTTCACCATTGGTCAATGTGAATTTCCTTTTTATATATCATAATATCCATTACTTGTCTTAGAGTAATACTACTTAGTACTTAGATTGTCCACACTACATTGTGGATATTTTATAAAAAATATCAATTGAATAATAGTGAAAAAAACAACATCTTCTAATACAGATCACCTGCGTGTTGTTGCAGGGCGATTCACAAACAATATAAATCATTATGATAGTGATAATTGAAAATTAGATTTGTGAATATCATGTCTGACCCACGCGGACCTAGGTCCGGTTATAATAATAATAATAATAATAATTTTATCCTTGAAATCAAATATATGATTTTTTTAATAGTAATAATTTTTTTTCAAATTTATTAATAATAATGAAAATAATATATATTTATAATATTAAACATGTCCGACCCAAGTTCTTATAGTTTTTAATTTTACCCTTCAAATCAAATTTATGATTTTTTTCAATAGTAATAATTTTTTTTTTCAAATTTAATAATGATAATAAGAATAAGAAGAATAATAATACTAATAATAACAATAATAATAAGACTTACATTTCTTGGGTATGACATCCCCTGTCAGACCCAAGTAACTTGAGTTTGTTGGTGTCACACCTAAATTACTTGGGTATAACATCCCCTGCCTCACCCAATTAACATGAGTCTTGGTGTCCTTGCCAAACCCATAACATTCCAAACTCAAGGTGTTGGGGTCTGGCAGCCATGTTTGACCCTAGCGCTTGAAGTGTGGTTGCTTTGTCAGACCCGAACGTTTAAGGTTTGGTATCTAGTGTCTAATAATCATGTTTATTTTTCTTGAAAAGACAAAAGAAACCCTTAATCTAAAGATTAAAATTTTATATCCTAAAGGGCAAATTAGCATCTATACTATACCCAAAAAAACTCGAACGGACTATTCTGTCCTTAATCATTTTTTCAATACCAAATGTATATTATGGAAAAGATAATCTCAACCCAACTACATGCTTAGAGGTTTCTTTGATAAGAACAATTATATTATTACATTACTTCTATCCACAATGATTTATATTTTAGTGAATAAAAAAAATAAACAGTGAAACATTAGTCTCTTTTAATATATTATATAATAATTTCATACAATGTCTTTGTATTTTAGTATTCCGAATATTTTTTATTTGTATTTTCTTATTAGTCATCACCATCACTGCTATCAATCATCATGTCATCCTTTAACCTTTGACAGAAGCTTGATTTTGAATTTTTAGGCTTCATTGAGCCTTCCAATACCATAACTCTAGTCACTGTTGTTCCTGTAAAGTATGCGAACCAATAAAACCTCAATCAGTTACGCAATCCACATGTCTGGGGAATCAGAAACGACCAAGCTTTAAGGTATACAACTTTGATTCTCACTTTTGTTCATTCATTTTCGTTTGCTTTCATACTTTCGCCTCATTCTTTCTTCATGCTTTCTTTTCTTTTTCACCTAAATTCTTACGTTTCTTCCAGCTCGGAGGTCCATCGCCCCTTCGAATAATTAAGATATTATTAATTATTCCTTAAATATCGTGAAATTTTACACACTCTACTCCTTTCTGACCATCTTTCAACCTTGAAAAACCTTATCTTGGTGGGTTTCAACAATCCTCATCATTATCCAGCAAATTATATTCAAGAAAACACTATTTACAATAGCTTGTTGAACACCTTTTTATCCTCGATTGTGACTTTAAAAATCAAAAGACAGTAGTGACTAGACGTGATCTCATTTTCTCCACCCACGAACTCATCACCAATAGCATTTCTCCAGCACCAGTGATCCATTAATCCATAATCAAAAGGTTAGCAGGACTCATGTTATTAACAATACTGCTCACGATTTGAGATTCCTCCAACTAACCCATGCTTTCCACCAATGGATTCCAGTTTCCAATGCTCGTCACAATCCATCTGTTCCTTTCCACTACATTAAAGGAAAGGAGCATTAGATAATGGGGTTGACCTACGGAGGAGATTAGTATAGCATTGTTTGCTCCATTACTTTGGGAGGAGGAGAGCTTCAAGTAAAATGATTCAGGGCTAATAGAATACCAGCAATTAAGATTGTAAATGACTATAATAGCCTTAATAATAATGATCTGGATTTTCAAAACTCAATTTTCAATTTTGTGGGCACAATTAAAAGTCGCCTAGTGTGCTAGTTTTAATTACATAGACAAAAGGTTTTAATGAAATTTAAAAAGAATTATAAAGATAACATATAATAATCAAGTTGTCAATTATTTATAAAAAATTAAAATTTTAAAATAATTTTCTTCTATATAACTTAATTTCTTTTTAATCGAATAATGAGGGTTCATCAGACCCTACTTAATTATGTTTTTTTTTTTTTTATTACCTCTCTCAAAAAGGAAGGATCATGTGGATTATGTTTAATTTCCATGCCGGTTGAATACTTGTTACCAAGGAATTATATGATATATATAGTTTATGGAAACAGATGCACCACCGAAGTCGTTGTAGTATAGTGGTAAGTATTCCCGCCTGTCACGCGGGTGACCCGGGTTCGATCCCCGGCAACGGCGTTAATATTTTTTGCACACACGTGACCTTTCTCAACTTGAAGCAGATGCTGCTCCTAGAAAAGGAGCCAAGACCAAGTACGGCCCAATAGTAAATGAATTTATTTTCCAAGACAGTTTCACATGGAACCATGGAAATCTTATGTCTCTGGCTGGTCCTACAAGATCATGGGTACATGTCTTGATTCATTATAATCTCGGATTCTTCTTGGAATAGTTGTAAGCTACAAACCAAAATTAGCAGTCCTTTCCCATAATGTGGTTGGAGAATTGAATATGAAGAATAATAACCTCTAGCAGTCATATTGCAAATTCAACTACTCAAAAACATTTTTGACTTTCAGAACTGTGTGATCTGCTGCTATTCGAACCAGCAGAGCCATGTTCGCCACCAAGTGCTCGCTCTCAGTTGCCTAATTTGTGCTAAGAACTGACACTTTGAGTCACTCATATCAATACCACTAACTATATTTTCCAAAGTTCTTCCCTACTTCCAGCAAAGATTTTGAACAACCAGGGAATTCCAATCTAAAGCAAAAATTATCTCTTTATTAGATCTCTGAGAGCCTACACAAAAATATGAATCAGAGTTGATTCCGTTCTTTATATGTAGCAAAACTTGATTTACTCCAGCAAAAAAAATTTTAGAAAGAACAATAAAACTAACCTGGACTAGAACCTCATTTATGCTTCTCCAATTAGCAGCCTACAAGCCTCCAGAAGAGGCATGTTCATACTAACAGCCCCGCCTGGGCAGCTGAAGTTAAAGAATCTAGAAACTAGTCCTTTAGGCAGATAACAAGAGGCAAGCATCCTTGCATGCTATGGTGCTACAGGATATGAAAAGGCACACCAGCAGGGGAAATACAACAGAAAAGGAAAACCACTTAAGAATATATCAGAACAGCAAACTTCAAGCTTTCATCAATGCAGAATGCCTCAAAATCTATGAATGCATTCTTCATCTAGACACATTACAAGAACCAGGAGAGAATTACGTTCTGAAATATAATCTTTGTTTTCTTCGCTTTGCAGTTCTTAAAACACACTGAATAGCTTGACACACTGTCACGAGACGTTCTTATTGCAGTTAATGCCTAATGCATTCACTGAATGGACCGCTGCTCCTGTAAATGAAAAACATGAAAAGCAAGCAAAAAGAATGACAAAGCAATAACCCCGATTTCAAGGGGAAATTCCAGTATTACTAGTACACAAATGATACAACATGCTTGTTTTATGAGCAATGAAAACTTGTGCACGGAGAGAAAACTAAGCTGTCCCTATTGCTTATTAATCTGAATCGCAATGTTGTTACAACCTCTCTGTGACAACATTGATGCAATAAGCTTTCTTTGAAAATAGAGAGAGATCTAGCTTCATACGAAAACAAGGCAACCGAGAAACAATTGAAATACAGCATAAATTAGTTTTGCCTGTAAGCAATGTAATTAGCCAAAGCAATCAACGGAGCCGCCTTCTCTTGATCAAATCCAGCAAGCAACTCCCTAGCTTCGTTAAGCAACTTCTCAGCAAACTCCCTAGACTTCTCAATTCCCATTAACTTAGGATAAGTAACTTTATCCGCAACCAAATCTTTCCCTGCAGTTTTCCCCAATTCTTGTGAAGATTTGGTAACATCAAGAATATCATCCACTACTTGAAACAACAATCCAATACTCCTCGCGTATCGCCTCAATTTCTCAACTTCCTCATCGGTCCCTCCACCTAATATAGCCCCTAAAACAACCGCACCTTCCAACAACTTGGCAGTCTTATGAATATGAATAAATTCAAGCTGTTCTAACCCCACTTCGGACAACCCTTCAGAACAAATATCCACAACTTGTCCAGCAACAAGTCCTTCAGCACCAATCACTTTCGCCAATTCACCAACTGCACGAACAATTCTAAGAGGCGAAACATTGAGTGTAGACACTGCAATATGTTCAAATGCAAATGCCAGTAAAGCATCCCCTGCCAAAACCGCAACATCCTCACCAAAAACAATATGATTGGTGGATTTTCCGCGGCGAAGATCATCATTATCCATGCAAGGAAGATCATCATGTATTAATGACATAGTATGGATCATTTCTACAGCACAAGCAGCAGGCATAGCCATGGATTCAGACCCACCAACAAGCTCACATGCAGCTAGACAAAGCACTGGCCGAACCCTCTTGCCACCAGCCAAAAGAGAGTAACGCATAGACTCATGGATTTTAGCCGGTTCTTTAAGAGTAACAGCAGTATCTAATGCTTTGTTAACAGAATTGGCTTTCTGTAACATATAAGACTTGAAATCAAAAGTGGGTTTGTGTTGATCTTCTTGAAGAGTCTCTTCTTCTGTAAGAACTGCGCAAATTGAAGACATGGGTTTTCTCTGTCTTTGATGTGTTGAGGGGATTTGAAGGGTTTTAAGGCCCGGGGACAAGAAGTTTGACATGGGTCTGGATCTGGATCTTGTTTCTTTGTTGATGATTGAAGTTATCTGAACCCATGGACCCAGATTCACAGAAGTCATTTTTTTTTCTTTTTGCTCTTCTTGTGTGTGGGTGTGGGTGTGTGGGTGTGTGTGTGTGTGTGAGAGAGAGAGGGAGAGGGAGAGGGAGAGGGAGAGAGGGAGAGAGAGATTGCTGCAACTCTGTGAATGTGAGTTGATCAAACCAATGGGGGATTTGCTTTGGTGGGTATCTATATAATTGTAATAAAAAACTGAAGTGCAAGTGAAAAACAGGTTTGGTTACGTCTGAACAGTAGTGCTAAAGTTCGGCTATAAGAGTTCATCTTGGCCACAAATGCGTAATGACTTTTCTAACAACAAGTACTGAGAAACAAGGTACCCAGAGAAATAGGAGTCTACAGAGCGATTGGAATCGGAAAATTTTGACAGACACAGTGGGTGTAGGAACTGTGATGACTGAGGCTAAGGCCAACGGAAATGAGAAGTGACAAAGATAAGATTTTGGATTGGATTTGATTGGATGGATCATAGAGGACGCATTATCAGAATCTTTCCATAAGCTAGCGTGAATTGGCAGAATTTATTTTCTTTTCTTATTGAGACATTACCGGTTTTTAATTAAATTTAAGAGGTAATTCTACCTCTGGTGCACAGAGGTTAGTCTAATTCTGTGTTTCCAGATTGGCTTTTCGATTGACATTTTAGAGACATTGGTCCTTGTTGTTTTGGAAATCCTTGTTTTTTTTTTAATGTTGAATTTAATTTTCATCACTTTTTAGTTTTAAAATGTTGAGAAATGAGAAAAAAAATTATTAAAAAATTTAAACAGCCATGTTTTAACCATAAAAAAAAAAAACCAATATTCATGTCAATGAATATATCTTCTCAAAATTAAACAATAACATTTTAGTTATTAGGAAAGTTAATAATTATATATATAAAAATATATTCTCGAGAGGAGTTTAAATTCCAAGATATTTCAGAAACAAAAAGGGATATATTTTTCAACCTACTTACAGCCTTGTATTTGTCAATTAAGTACTAATTAGACTGACTGAAAGGGATAGAAAATGCTACCAAGTATTTGGGGGAAATCGTTGAAACTTGAAGAAGATGGTGTCATATTGAAATCCTAATCAACACGAAAACTCACCCGCAACCATTACAAGTTCTTTTCATGAAAGTGGTGAACTTGACCCTTTCCCAGGAAAGATAGGTAAGATAGGAGTAGAATCTTACTAGTAAATAATATAAATTATATTATGAAATTTTATTTAATATTTTAAGTTTTTAAATTGAATGATTTTTTTATATAGTATTAGAGTTTTAATAATCAAACAATGACAAATTTAAATCTCATTATTTTTATTTATTTGATAAAAATTAAACACAAAATAATATAATCTTATGCAAGTTTCAAGTTCAAAAGTCTTTTACTTGAGAAAGTGTGTTAGAAAATAATATAAATCATATCCTAGAACTTCACCTAATAACTTAAATTTTTAGGTTGAAATGGTTCTTTAACAAATCTAATCAGTTCCAACAAATTAACAAGCACATTGTTTTCATGTTGTTTTTTTTCAAAAGAAATTATTTTTCATGTTAAAATCTGACCATATTTATGTTGCATATTTGGAAGCAACAAATTGTTAGCTAATTAAGAAATATACTAAAATTGTTTTTTAAAGTGGTTTTTATTTAAAAATATATTAAAATAATATTTTTTATTTTTTTAATATTATTACATTAAGATAATTTAAAATAAAAAAATAATTTTTTAAAAAAAAACTGATTTCGGACGTGTTCCTTTACACGGCATTAGCAGCAGTGAGAGGAACAGAGAGGTAGATACTCAATAAATGGCTAGTCTAACTTTTAATTTATTGCATGCAATTTTTTTAACCAATCAGATGAAGATACGAAATTGCTTTCCCAACGTATGCATTTACTATTTGTGGATTCAACCCGTGTTCCACGACATGAAAAAACTGCCCTCCATGCTATATTATATTAAAAATAATTTATAAAAAATAAAAAATATTATTTTTATGTACTTTAAAATAAAATAAAAATTTAAAAAGCATCTGTTATCCCAGTTATAAGCATTATCTTTATCTTAAAGTGTATTTATTTTTGTTTTTTAAATTTTAAATTAATTTTTTTTTAATAGCCTAAAATTAAATTTAATAAAATAAAAATATTATTTTAATATAATTTCAAATAAAAAACTATATTTAAAAACCGCCACCAACCAATCTTATCCTACGAACACTAATTTAATACATTAAATTGATTTGACCAAGTCAGACCAGTTTTTGGTGGAATAGCTTGACCCGATAACAAATAAGGCTTTAATTATTGATGGAGGACATCGAACTCATGCGCACGTACGGTAGTCTGTAGCTATAAATAATAAATGTTTGGTGTTATCTGAAATATTCAATTTTGGATGTAAGTTTAAGGTTTCATCATTTTTTATTACATTCGATTTTTATTAAAATAATAATAATTAAATTAAAATTTTATAAAAAAAACCGAACTAAAACTAATTTAAAATGACCGATTTCAATTTAATTTTGTTTAATTTTTTAGAATAAAAACTGATTCAAACCAATTTAACTCAATTTTTCAATTTTATCTTAGTTTTTTTCCATTCGAGTTTAATTCTATTTGATTTTTTAAGTTGCAGAATTATAAAATCAACACCAAAACCAAAGCAAGCAGTCAGTTTTTTCAAAGTTTAAATCTATTTAATTAATTTTTTTTCATGATTTAATTTTTTAAATTTTTTAATTTTTTTTTCTCGTCCTTGTACGATAATAAGGCAGCATTTACTTTACTTGAAGGAGATGAGAAAACAGACAAAACATAAAGCACCAGTACACATGTACTATATTATAAATTATAAATTATAAATAAAACTATAAAAAGATGGAGAATTATGTTCCGCAGGGACACAGTACACCGTGAATGAAACAGTTCATTCCCTATTTCTTTTTGACTCATGAAAAAAAAAATGCCTAGAGAATGAAGGCATTATTGTTTTCTCAATAGAGATATCTGGATATTTTTAAATTAATTTAGAACAAAATAAGTATTTGTCTTTAAATTTACACTTATCATAAATATTTTTAATGTTAATACATTGTTCAGTGATATTTAAAGGAAAATTTATAGGTAAAGTTATCAATCTAGCTTTATAAATAAAAAAAACCTTTGGCCAGCTAGGAAGAGTGTTTGCGTCTTATCCTTTGTATTTGCACAATAAAAATACATCATTGTCCTAGGGTTTTAGTTTTTTACCTGCCTTAGATTTGAGGGTTTTTTTTGTTGTTATTCGATAAAGTAGGGGTTAGTTTTATCTTTTAATAAATTAAAGAGATTTTAAAAAAAAACACTAGCGTGTGTTAGGCACGCGTCAACTCATCAACTGCTTCTTTTTTAAATAGCAGGTGCGGTTGATTCTAGCAACTAAAAATGTCATTTTGAGACGTCATTAGATCCGTCTCGATGTTTACTGCATGTTAAGGTGGAACATATAGAAAATGGAGCTCCTGTTTCGCTTTGAGGATATTTTTTTTCCTCTCTCCCCCTCGATTCTTATGCCTTACCATATAATTTTTCAAATTAACCCTTTAGATTCTTTGTTTTTTATTTTGTCCTTGATCTTCTGGCTGATATTTGTTTTATTTCAAATAACTTATGAAAATCAAATTTTGCTTTAATTTCATCCTCATTTGATTTTTTTTGCTTTTCTTTGTTTTTTGATTTAGTCCTTGGTTTTTTTGTTAATATTTTTTTATTTGAAAAAAATTATGAAAATTGAAATTTGTTTCAATTTTTATTTTTTAAAAAATTCATCTTATTTAATCCTTATTCTTTTAATTGCTATTTATGTCATTTGAGATAATTTTTATAGTGTAACTCTTTTGGAAATTTCACCATCGATCATTTTCTCTATTAGATTTTATCCTTGTTCTCTTTATTGTTTTTTTTTCTTTTTGCTTTGTTAAATTTTTTAGTTTAGTTTTTTTGTTACACTCAATTTTATCCTTCAATATTAAGTTGATTTGAATTTAAACTTCTTGGTTAATCTTATTTTGAAATTTCACATATTTCAATTTGAAAAATTAACCCAGCTTAAAGACATTTGCTAGGGGTTGCTTTTTCTTTTTATTGTTCTTTTAAGCTAATGTTTATATATTTGATTTTTATTTTATTGGAGATTAAGCTCATTATTTTTTTAATATGCTTTTACATCCTTTGTTTTTTTTTTTTTGGTTGAGTTATCTAGGGTCTTTTTATGTTTTGTTCATTTGTAGAAATATGTTCTCAAAATATTTTTTTCTTTAATTAATTATAATTGATTGATTGAATATAAATGGATATTCACTTCATTGTGTTTTATTCTGTTTGTTTTTATAGGCTATTACTCTAGTAAACCATGTAATTTTTTTTGATGTTGTCTTACATTCTTTTGTAGTTGAGTTTAAACCAACTCAGCGAGCTCTTTTGGTTGTAGATGATGTCGACAATTACATGTATGATATTGATGATTTATTTTTATTTATTTATTATTGACAAGTGTTTTTTTACGGTTTATTTTATGATGTTGCCTTTGATTTAAATAAGATATTAAATTAACAGATATTATTGGATATAATCAAGTTAATGACCCGAGTATCGGGTTCTTCTTGCTTCTTTCAAAAACAATTATCTCGCGGTGTAGTGCTGGTTCTCAGTCTAGTCTATAACTATATTTAAAAAAGTATTAGAAATTTTGTCAAAATATTTTATTTAATAAAAATATTCTTAAACTTTAGAAACCATATTGAATATAGTAGAAAAGGTTTTATTCGCAAATACAATACAAATTAAAAAAATAGGAATTTGTCAAAACATTTGATTTGGTAAAAATCCCTTAAAACTTTAGAAATCATGACCTATATTTGAGAGGATTTTATTGGTACATATAAAAATTATTTTATTACCTTAAAAAACACATGCTCTTGATAAATGATGTTCCTCGTACTCGAATCAATTTCTTTTTTCATTATCTAGGAAACTTCTTTATCACTATATAGGAAAAAACATACGAACTATCACGAGGTTTTTTTTTCTTTTATTCCTATTATATATATATATAGCCGTTTGCCATGCAATGTTAGGAATCAATTTCCTTTTTTATTGGCTAGGAAAAAGAAGAGGAAAACTTTTATATTCCCTTTAATCCCATTTCAATAATTTCTTAATTGATATTGGTGTATTATATATTCGGTTATGATGCATTGCTAATTAGGCTTGCTCCTTTTTTTTTTTTTTTCTAGTGTTTAAAACTTGATGAATTGACACTATAGTTAAAAAGTTCGAACCGTTTTTACTGGTTAACCCGAGATCTGGATGATTTAAAACTTGAATCAATCTAGATTCATACAAAATTCTATTGGGAAATTAACTTAATTAAATCTAAATGACCTACCGAGTTAACTCAAGATCGAGTAATTTGACAAAACCCAAATAAAACCCTACTTATTTTTTAAATGTCACCATTTTGATTCCAGGATAAAATCCCTACTCTGGCAAACACACGCAGAGAAAAAAAAAAAACCTCTCTTCCCATGAATCTTGTCCCACCCCTTTTCCCATCAATTCAAGCTTATTCTTTCCGATCCACACGCAAAAGAGTACCTGCCTTCAATTTCCAGCAAGTTAACTTCTCCTTTC
>Ga0325411_1002647_pt1 | contig 20288 bp, 13 predicted proteins | sample PopdelMetagenome_13_FD_206181 | JGI IMG/M metagenome (GOLD analysis project Ga0325411, IMG submission 206181) | Populus deltoides microbial communities from Bellville, Georgia, United States - Xylem-PdIQD-R4 | ecosystem: Host-associated > Plants > Phyllosphere > Stem > Wood/Secondary xylem...
TTATTATTATTATTATTATTATTATTATTATTATTATTACATCATCATCATCTTTATTATTTATCTTCTTCAACTCATCCTATAACAAATATATCAAGTCTATTATGGTCATTTCAGAAACATGTCCTCCACATCATAACCCATGACAAATCCCTCTTCAGCACCACCACCCTCTATAAGCTCTAATAGCTCCAGTATTATCTATGTCAACCCTAACAAAATCAGTTGTTGCAACTTTTAACATGCTCACCACCATCTTCATTTGAAGCTTACACAAATATTTTTTAGAAAGCTTAGGTTTAACCATTTCTAATTGACTAATGATTATTTGAATTTATAGATGATAGTCATCCATTCCCTTTCGAAGCCATCATTACTGATAACATCATAGAAGTCAATCTAGTTTATACTATCTTAGTACAATAGGATCAACTACTCATGGACACTCTAAGTGCTTCTCTCTACTAAGGTATTGTCTTTAATTATTGGTTGTAACACATTTCATATCATTGAGACCACTTAAACATCGACTATAATCTCTCCCTTTGCAACATGCATTATATCGATGCATTGTGCCTTTATTGAGATGCATTAGAAACTTGATGAAATTTTCTTAGTCTAATTACAATGTAAAAATGCATATAATTTTGAACTCACAATTGTTGGTAAACCTCTTGATCCTTCATATTTCAATATTGACCTATTCAAAGAGCTTTGTGCAAATTTAAGGATTTTCTAACTACTTTTTCGACTCAGGTAAAACCAATATCCTTTATTGAACTCCACTCTTTATTATTAAACCATGAGTTTATCAATATAAATAATTTTCAATACCTTTCTATTTGGTAAGACAATGATGTCAAGACTTTCTATCTAGAGACTCAACAATGCAGATCTATTACAACCCAACAAAGCCGATGACAATATCCATTCTTTTATATCAGTGGCCACCCCTACTATAGTAATACTTTTTTTGGTGGTTGTATTAGGTTTAACAATAATGAAAAAGCTTATCAATAGTATGGCCTGTAATACTTATCATAGTTTTAGATCATTACAACCTTGGAATCTCTAACTCGCAACCGGATTCATTATGTCGGTTATATTGCAATTGGGAACAGTTAGCCACCTCCTTCCCTCTCTGGATTAACAATGTAGGAAGCAATAATCATCTATATGAAGATGAGAAAAGATTATGGTCAATTGGCTTAGTAAATTTAATAGTGTTGATAGATTCAACTAATAACCTTGGTAGTTTTGATTATCATAATTGGCACCCTAATATTAGAGCCACTTGTCATGTCACTTTAGATATTATTAGCCTCTAATATATAGAGTCATCTAGTGGTTTAAACCACCTTAAAGTGAGGGATAGCAAGGGTCATTTAACCTATGATATTGGTTATTTTAGTATTTATATACTCATTTGCACCTTAAATTAATCATTAATCTTGTTCTTAATATAAAAAAGTCTTTGCTTTTTATGCATTAATTTTCTATTGATAATAATGCCTTTTTTGAATTCTATTATTATTTTTATCTTGTTAAGGATTGCACATCCAAGACAATCATTATTTTCAAAACCATTAAAGACGATCTTTGCATCCTTCATGCTCCTTCTTCTACACCAGTCCATGTGTCTTTCCTATTGTTCACGTGTCACCTAAACTTTAACATCATTATCTTGATCATCCTCATTCATGTGTGCTACAACATTTAGTTTCTAATAAATAATTTCCTATGTTATCATCGTTTTTTAATTCTAATTGTACTACTTGCTCAATGGTTAAATTTAGTAGATCAAATTTATATATTCGTTGCACTTCCTCCATTTTCTCAGTTAAAGGGTAATGTTGTTTTATTGTTTTTTGAACTATTTTACTAAATTCATTTTTTTACCTTATGCGTGTTAAATTACAAGTTTATAACACTTTTATTTAATTAAAATTAAAATTCAATTTCATACTCTGATAAAAAAAACTTGCAAACTAATTAGGTTATTGAATTTCAAAAACTTCATACTATTTTTCAAAATTTTTGCATTCTCACTTTGTAAGTTTTCCTTACGCTTTTGAGCAAAATAAAATTTTTGAATCAGTATATTATTGAAATAAGGCTAACACTTCTTGCTTAAATATCATTTCCATTTGGTCATATGCCATTGAAACTACTGTATATTATATTAATCGCATGCTAACTCTCGTTCTATATTTTGAGTCTCCATTTGAAATGCTATTTTGATTTTATCCTACTTATACTTTTCTTCAAGGTTTTTGGATGCTTATGTTTTTCTTATCTTTGATAATACAATGATTATAAAACAGCTTTTTGCTCTTCTCCTTGTGTTTTCCTAGGTTATAGTTCACTCCATATTAGTTATTAGTGTCTGGACATTCATTCACATCATATTTACATTATTCATCATTGTACTTTTTATGAGTCATCCTTTCATATTTTTAATTCATCTAGTCTAAATAATTATTCCCCATTTTCTTTATAGTCAAATTCTACTTCAACCAATTAGGTCACCATACCTTTTTCCAAACTATTTTCTAATCTTCCTTCTTATTTAGCTCATCTATTTTTATTCCATAATAAAAACCAATATGTTCTTAGTGTCCTTTTTATTGCTCTTCATCTCTCATATCCTCTTTTATTGTTCAAGAATTAACGTAACCACAACACTTAAGAAGGGTTGAATTAGGTATATCACAAATATTAATAAATAATACAAATTACTTCAAATAAACACAATAACAAATAATATAATTAAAGTATTTAAAGTAAAGAGAAAAATAGAAGAGAATTTGCAAACTTGTTTTAAACGTGATTCGACAAACCTGCATCCATACCTTAAGTACTAGACCATACTTAAGTATTGTATTCTTTTATTAGTCCAAGTACAAGTGTATTATAGCCACTTAATGAATCCATAACAAGATTTTTACATCATTTTAAGATATTTTCTCTTCAAGATTTTTTCACCACTTAAAGATATTCCATCTCATGATTTTTCTCACTTGGAGATATACCATTTTCAAGATTTTTTCTTCATAAAATTACCTCACCAATACCAAGAGTTTTTACCTAACTCTCAAAGGTTTATAAAAGTGATTTTGTTATTACAATTAACTCTCTGAATAGAATGGATAATGTGAAACAAGATTTGAAAAGAGTTTCAAGATTTATTTAAAGAATCAATGATTATAGTGTTGAGAACAAAAATGATTTCATGTAATAGACACACTCCATGCTATAATGTCTAAATTAAGACATTGTTGATGAAGAGATAATAATTACATTGAGAAACTAGTCACTGAAAAGTTAAGTCAAACCACTTATAACTTTTCTAATATTTGGAGGATCATGACATGTTACTAGACATTGTACTTGATTTTCAAATATAAATCAATCAATTATTGAATTAATAATATATTTATTTATTTAATTTATTTAATCCTAGTTTAGATTGTGATTTATATTTGGCTAACTTATTAAGGGATCTAATAAGTCACACACATAAGAACCATTAGTTATAAATTAAACTATGATGATTAATCAAATGTAATTTGATTATAAATAAGTTTTAGAAATTGAGAACTAGAATGTAATTTATACAGAGAATTACAATTTTAGACCTAGAAAAATCAAGTATAGACTTGATTGAATATAGTTTAAAAAAACTTATAAAATAATATATGTGATATTATTCAGTGAGAAAAATTGATATTTTATTATTTATAAGATTTTCAAGTTTCCCTATAAATAAAATGCTATATCTTTATATATATATATATATATATATATATATATAATACATAGTATAGTACAAAACACTAAAAAATATAAAACAAAAGAGTTAGCACTTAAAGGCATAACAATCATTCTCTCCTAAAAGAGTTTAAGAGATTTTTCATTGGTGGTTCGTGTGGATTACACCATTAAAGGCAAGACATTTAGACGACTTATGGTTTATAATAACCCAACATTGAAGTAATTATTCAAAGCTAAAAGTAACATTTAATCTTCAGGTAATCTTTGTATAAATCATAAATAACTCTAGATCTGTCTAACAGGATCTTGGAACTCCTGAAAAAAATTTACATTTATCATTTTCACTGCACTGCGTGTATATATTTCGGGAAACCCATCACCTTGATGCTCTTATCTTCTTATTGTATGATGATGAAGATTTTTTAGGTTCTCTTTTTAGCTAGAATGTTGTAATGAAGTGAGAGATGAGTTTAAAGCTGAGATATCTAAAGTGAAGAATAAAGTCAAGCTCTAGATTGTGGTACCATGCATTTGTAGATCCGTAAAGCATTGTTGAAAGAACTTTGCACATAACATCACTGTCTTGTGTGACATTTTGTATATGCTCTTAAGGGTCTGTGAGTCCTTTATAATTGTCTAGGCTAGCCTTTACGACGACACAATCCTTAGAAAGTTAAGTGTGGAATATTTTATGATATAATGAGGATTCTCCGACTTTATAGGGGTTGTGTTCTTGCTTACAAATTCATGAAGTCATGAAGCTTGTCTCGCGTACAAGTATTTTTCTTTAGCGACTGGATTGTTTAGAGCATCTTATATAAAAACGATGTGTGTAGGTCTTTTTAAGTATAAAATTTCGAGCGTTACTCATTTACATATCATCTTGCCCTATCTTTTTAAGGAAAGTGTTTTAGGGAAATGGAGTCATCTGTATGCACTCAGTGGTGCATGTAAGGGGGCTAGTTGTTGCATAGATGGAAGAGTGTGCATATATAATTACATCATTGCGATGACATTGTTAAGTATTTGTATTTGGTTAAATAGTTGTTAGAGTACTAGAGGAATTAAGGTTTCTGTGGTAGAGAGATCAATTATTCTTCTTTGTCCAAGAGTTTTATTGACCATATAAATATTTTAGGTGAGGAGTAAAAAGGAATGAACTAACTTTTTTATTTAGTTTCTCACAGACAGCGTCGACAATAAATTCAGGAAAACAATTCATATAAAAATCAAGCTTTCCATGGTTTGTGAAACTGGGCCATAATGTGCGAGTTGGACTTCATGTTTAGCTTGTGTTTGGGCTTGAGTAATCTTGAGAAAATAAGTCTTTAGTGAAACAAGGGACTTTTCAATGCTTAAGTTGATAATAGTAAGGGATAAATAATATAAGAGAAATTATGAGTTTGATAATGTATGATAAGGTCTTATGATGTAGAACAAGTCTTAAATGTAAGATGAGGTTTTGTAATATAAGAGAAAACTAATAGTAAGTTTTGTAGCCTATGAAGTTTGTCTTCTATTTACCTAGTGACTCAAGATATTTAAAAATCTTAGTTATGTTAGCTTACCTCAAACTTAGAGAGTGTTGTTGCAATTAATTGGTGGAAATCTTGGTGTCCACCATCAGTTGTAATGTTTAACATTTTCACTAGTGAGAAGGTTGATGAACATTAGTGATATGTTGGTTAAAAATAGCCATTAATCAAGAAAGAGGCACTTATCTTGTATAAAAAATGATGTGCTGCCATTGTTGGCTATAAAAGATAAAAGGTGGTGCCTTGCATAAAAGTATGTAATTGATAATAAATAAACTAACAACGTAAAAAAAATATGAAGCTCGTCGAAAGCAAAAAAGAAAAAAAAATCTAATAAATCAAATGTTGAAAAAAGAAATTGAAAAAAAAAGAGATTAAAATCAACTGATGTTACACCTTTAAAATCCGTGACCCTGGTCATAAGCTTAGAACTAACCCTATAGAAGGCAAACTCTAAAAAATAATGCAGAAAAAATTATAAATCAACAAAATATAAAGGGATGAAATTGCAAAAAAAATAATCTAAAACAAGTGAAATAGCAATAAAAAGAATGTGGACTAAATCTGATGTAAAAATAATTTGAAATCAAATGCTGAAAAATAAAATTAAAAATAAAATTCAATTAGAAAAATAAAAAAATAACAATCAAAAGAATGAAAATCAAATTTAATGTAAAGATTAAAAGAAACCAAATGATGAAGGGCGAAATTGAAGAAAAAAATCAATAAAAAAATTAAAGAAGAAAACAAATAGAAATCAAAAGAATTAAGATCAAATAAGATAAAATAAATAAATAAAAGGATACCTTTATATCTTGGCAAGGACAAGAGAAAGAAAACAGAGAGGAGAAGAAAAAATTCCAGTGGACCCTAACCACCACACATCTGTGTACACACGTGGAACCAATAGAAAGTTCACTGTGAGATGCTTCAAACACCGCCCTAGAGGGCTAGGTTGGGGTTTGGGTGACACTACATTGGATAAACATGCTACTCGAAGAGCATGAGAAGCGCCAACAATTTTTTTATTTTATAATATCCATGATTGTTAAAAGACCAAATCGTCTCCAAGGCAACAAACACCAACATTTAAAAAAATATACATGATTGTTAAACGACCAAATTACCCTTAGCCAATTTGTAATCACTAAAAAACCAGTTTGAAATACAAAGAAGACCCTAGATTTAAGCTTGATTTTTTTTCTTTTAAGGGTAATATAGGCTTTACACTATGCTTAAAAAAATATAAAAAGACCAAATAGCCCTTTATCAACCTCGTAACAATTTCGCTTGTAAGGTGATACGAACAAAGTTAGGTCCACATTTTGCCTTAAAATACCTACTGGTCAATTTTGTAAGATCAGACATACCTCTCAAACCGTGTATCAGATCGAGCTCAAATATAGAAGGAAATACTAGACACATGAAATCATATTTTGGGAAAGTTTCAGATCAATTAAAGCACAAGAATATTATTAAGTTAGTCAAAGTTATTGTTAATGTTTTGACAAATTCGTCGACAAAATATTCATTCTTTGCTATTTTCAGCCCAATTAGCCTACACCTGTAATAGGTTAATTTTGAACAGGGATGATCAAATGAGGCTTATTGAAGTCATAAAATTATGCATAGGCTTGGGCTATAAGGGTTCTTAAAGTGGCTTGGATTCATTGGAGAATTGAAGTTCATAGTTTGCAAGGATTCCAAGTCCCATATGGACTAGATATGGCCTGCATCTAAGAAGATCTTTATCTTGGGTTTTTTATTTTTTTATTTTTAGGTATTCCTAGCATATTATATTAAGGAGATTAAGAGGAGGCAATATAAGGAAGGAAATTCTAATAATCAAAACAAAGTTTTCCAGTTGAATTTCTACATTAAAAGTTCCAGCCAAAACAAAGTTTTCTAGTTGGAGATTTCGACTACATGGAGGAATTCTAGCATGAAAATTTTATTTTTATTATCCTATTTTATTTATTTGATGTTGAACAATTATTTTTAACTTGGGTTTGTTTTTGCCCATTAGATATTGTTTAGGAGTTTATTTAATTATTGAACTTATGCTAGTTGATTTCTGGTTTGGAGTCATTGGCTTGCAACCTAAAAGGGGCCCTTTAGGGTTATTTAAAGGAGACTATATAATATTTTTAGAACTATAATTTTTAGCAACTTGATAATAAACATGAGTTTCTTCATTTTGATTGTTTGTGCTAAAACATCATCTACCTATTTATCAAAGATTAACTAGTTTCGTGGCTTAATTCGCATACTTAGGTACAAGGTTATCTCTAAGTCCAAATTTATTTCAATATAGGGTTATCTCCGGGCACTACTAAAAAATAGAGCCGTTACAAACTAACTAATTCATTACAAATAAAACTAAAATCCGTTGCTAAAAATTAGCAACAGAAAATATAAAATGCAGATCTATCATTGTTGATTTTTCAGCAACGGATAATCTGTTGCTCACAAATCAGCAATGGATAATTCGTTGCATATATTTGCAATGGATTTTCTGTTGCTAATAAATCACTAACAAAACAATCTGTTGCTGGTTTTGTGGATCAACAATGGATTTTTCGTTGCTGATTAATGAATTATTTACAATCAGCAATGAAAAATCCGTTGTTGATTATATGATTTTTATTAAATTCATTTATAGTTTTAATCCAAATGACTTTTAATTTTTATAATTAATTATTTATGGATATTTTGAAGTTTTAGAATGTATATAAACAACATAAATTAATATTTAAAATTACCGATAAATGGAATAAAAATAAAATTCTTAATATAATTCAAAATTTAGTTAAACTTGCAGTAATGCAAATAAGTCAAAATACAATAAAAAGATACAATCATGATGCTTGTTGTGGAGACGAACCATGATACTGTGGATCGATATAAGAAGAATCACGATATGGTGTTCGAGGTGTAGGTTGATATATTGGTAGAGATGTGGGACCCATAGGTGTCATTATTTAGGGAGCCATATATGGCGGCATTGATGGAGCCATAGGTGCTGGCATACCTTGACCAATATTTGATGTCCCACTATGGTATCCAAGATTGTTCATAAGATATTCTTTCATGGAATCCATATGTTGTTTCATTTAAAAAATAAAATCATCTATTTTTTATCTCTTCTTCTTCTTCTTTTTCTCCTTTTGCAATGCCCGATAAGATGAACCAGGATATGATGACTCCACCAAGTAGGAATGTGATGAAGAACTTGTATTAACTATAGATTTTGGCATACGAGGTGCACCATATACCCTACCCTTTATAAATCATCCTGAAACCACACACCAAGCTGCTCCATCAACTGAAGGATGATTTCCCGAATAGTTCCATACTTTGAAATCATATCCTTCTTATAATTTTCCTCATGAAACCACTCATATCTTGTTGTAAATGTAAATTTGGTTTCTTACAATACAACTGAATATCCAACTTAGCCTTTAAATTATCCTTGCTTCTATTAAGACAATCCATTACCGTATAAAAAATATTGTCAAAGAAATTTTTCTCAATGTGCATGACATCAAGATTACAACGAATCAAATTTGTATGCCATTATAGAAGCTAAAAAAAATGCTTTACTTCACCCAATTGTGTTTAACACCAAACCCATGAATTTTATCATTATGTGAGGAACTTCCATTATGTCCCTCAGTAAACTTGGACACTTCGTTTAACATTTCCAAACCAAAAGGACAAGGTAAAGGAGGGAGCCTTTTAATTACTCATTTCAAAAACTTATCTGATTGACATCTATATGGGTGATTCATAGGTAGGATTCGTCGATGACAATAAAAAGATAGAGTTTTCCCTCTATTTTTTAATCTAAAGGCCTTGTGATGCTCCATACAATAAGGACAAGATAAATTATCATGAGTACTCCAACCCGATAACATGCCATATGCTGGAAAATCACTAATGGTCCACATCAAAGCTGTCCTTGATTGAAAAATTTTTCTTTCTATATACATCATAGGTTTCAACACCAACAAATAACAAATTATTTAACTCATCAATTAAAGGTCTTAGGAAAACATCAAGTTTTTTCCCCGGAATCTTTGGCCCAGGAATCATTATTATAAAAAACTTGAATGGTCTAGTCATGCACTTCTACGGAGGCAAATTATAAACAGTCATAATTACTGGCAAACAAGAGTATGCATTTGAAGACATGCTAAATGGACAAAACTTACAAGTGCATAACCCTAACCAAATATTTCTCGGATCTGACTTATGAAAATGATGTCATATCATATCTTTGGCATGATGTGGAGACATGAATAGTCTCTGAAGCCTAGGTGTCAAGGAAAAGTATCAGAGTTGCTTCTCCGTCTTATTGGAACCTTTACTGGTCGAATTTCTAGGTTTATATCGTGAACTTCCACAAAAGTCAATTTATTTTCATTGCATCTGCCCCATAATATAGCATACAATAATTAGGACACATCATATTTTTCATAACCAAGTCCAAGTGGTCGCATAAATTTCTTAGCATCATAAAAATTTGATACCAAATTTTCATCATTAGGCATATAACTTTTTGTAAAATCAGTAAATTTATTGAAGGTAGTCTGTTGTGATGTCGCGGTTGTACAAATTAATTACCCTAGCTTAAAACACAACACACAAGATAGTATAGAGCAAGCAAGGGGTCAATCTCACAAGGAAGATTTAAGTCAGATTTTATGCTAGATGATATGCAATTTGAGGGGGTTTGGACGTTATCTAGGCTAAAGCAAAAGAAAACAGAAAACTATCAAGTGAAATTAAATAAAATCAGAAAATTATTAAGAGAACAAACCTTGGTCATAAGTAAACGTCTACCTATAGAAATCAGAACAGATCATGGAAACGAGACATCAATTTATATTCTGAATATTTATCTCTTCTTAACATTGGTTACTTAATGGACCCGCTGTATAATTAACCCTAACTATCAAACAACCACAGTGTCCGCACTAGTAATTTAATTCAATGACAGCCTTAAGAACTAGATAAGTTGATTAATCAAGAAAACATAATTATCCGTAGTTTATATTTAATTTGATTGAATGTTCTCCCTAAGATTAATAACATAGATCCGCCACAATTATTAAAATCAGTTGCTTCACAAGTTCATATACCACAACTCTGATTTTGATATCAAACTTAGCAATAGATTGTCTACAATAATAAGTTAGAGTTTGCTCTAGCAATTAAAATAAACAATCATAGGAAAAATAAGTATAGGAGAATATTCATATTCATCATATAAACTGAAAAGAAAAGGTAAATAAATCTCATAGTTTTAGAAATCCAAAGGTTTTCGTGTCTTTGCAACAAAAAAAAAAGTTTAGTCTTGCATGTTTGTTGAACAACTAATCAAAAAGGAGGAATGCATGATTTCAGGTTTCTTAGAGGAGGGGGGCATTTTTTGCTTCTTGGCTGGCTACCCACCCTTTGCTTCTCTCATTCTTTTTATATCCTAGAAAACCCTAGTCTCTTTTTACAAAATAGTCCTCCCTTAAATGTATAGTTTACATTTAAGTATTCAATAACTATTTTCCTAAAAAAAAAGAAATAACCTTGCATGAAATCTTCAAGATTTGACTTAGAGGAGCTAAATTGCTGAAATAAAAACTTAGATGTCAGTTTAGATGCTTTGGAATGTAATTTGAACTCGTTTCTTCACGAAACCTGTTTGCTAGAAAAATTCAGTTGTCATCTTTGAAAAATCATATATTCCTCATATTACATATTTTTTTTTCTTAAATTTGGAGAGTCGATAGATCTTTGAGTCAGGAATCCAAAAACATTGAGTTTGCATTAATTGGACTTTTATAGCTCCAGATATTTAAGTTGGAATGTCCGAAGGTCAACATTGGCAAATTGCGAGATTTGACTTTGAAAGCTGTGATTTCCATGCTCTTCCTTATTTTATTTTCTTTCCTTGGATGTAAAAAAAGGTATGGATATTAGCTTTTAAATTCCATTGAAATCACTTTATTTCAACCTCTAGAGCTCACGCTCTGCACAAAACATCTACTGAAGGTCAAATATGCCAATTACCTCCAATTTACTCATTTTTGCATCTTTCATCCAAAAATGCCTTCAAAACATAAAATAAAAAATATCAATGCATTTTATATATAAAACATAGGCAAAACACTAGTTAAATATGGTTAAAACTATCGAATAATATGGTTGCATCATAGTCTGAGTCAAATTTAAAGTTGACTTCATATTAAGTAATTGTACATAAGCAGATAATTTGGATTGCTTGGTACATCTATCCCACAAAGGCTCCACCGTAGCTTTCAAAAGTTTATAAAAATTAGTTGCCTCTGGATTTGGAAGTTCCTCTACTGCCATATGACTAGAAACATTATCATTAGATAATGTATCACCAACCCGCATTGCATCCATAACTAGATTCCTATATGGATTTTCTAGACAAACACCATTCACAACATGACTAATCCCAACCGATGAAGGTCCAACCAATATTGGTTCTGTGACATAAGGCGCCCCATATACAGTTCAATTTTCATATCAAAGCAAAAAAACTTTTTATCAATTGATACTTACAAACATCACATTCCTTTAAAATTTTTTGATTTTTGCACCTCATATAAGGACATCTAATTTTTTCTCGGGATACATTTTTAGCAATTGAAAATGCAAAATTGATAAATCTTCTAACACCCGCAATGTATTTAGGACGAAGACGACCATCTATAAGACGAAGATACATCCACGATTGATCATCCATATTAATCTAATTAACATGATAACACTAATAAGCATTTTAGAAACAAACATTTTAGAATATTATTTAATTTAATATTTTTTTTAATCTAAAAGTAAAACGTTATGTAATAAATTATCAAAAAAACATCGTTAATTACTATTTCATATTTTTTAAAAATTTATTACACACTTAAATTAACCCCAACTATGTATCATATATTAATAATCTTTTTTTCATCAACAATACACAATACTCCTAAATAGGTAGAACCTGTATCAACTTGCTTGTTGATCAAAACTAAATTCCTTTTAAGACAATTTTAAGAACATGCCCTTAAAATCAGCTCGGTATACTTACAAAAATTTAATAAATTGTTTTAAATATTGGCTTCAAAATCTGACTCAGAAAGTCATAAAAATAAGTGTTCTTCCTTAACTACTAGTACTTAAACAATCCTTTAAAATAAAATATGCACCACATAAATCTCTAGTCAAAGTTCATAATGTAAAATAATTTAAACAAACTTATAATGATAACAATATGTTGGATACCATATCCTTAAGATATACAATCACCTCCACATCAATTAATATTTAACAATAATTAACTATTTTATAGACATAAATTTGTAGTTAATTGATATATTATAAGTTTATGCACCTACAATGTCATGGTCATTTCCAGGAACACTTATATTTGCTTTCCAAGTTTCATTTTGGTCCCATAATTTCCATCCAAAAAGAAACTTAATATCAAATTTAATGAAAGAAAATCATTCAATTAATATTTTTATACAAACTCGTATTGAATGAGGAAAGAAAAAAGATAGTCCAAAGCACAAAAAAGATATTATCATACAATTTGTGAAAAGTAACCCTACAAATTAAATTGGAGGTTTTGATAAATTTTCAAATATTAAACATGCATAATTAGGTAATTAGGTTATAGATCATGGTAAAAACATTTCATAAACCCTCAATTTTATCGAATGAACAACCTGAAACCATTATTCAAAGTATCGATCAAAGAAAATTTGTTACCTGCGAGCGAGATGGAATAACAATAAATCAAAGTGAGCGAGACGGAATCTACACGAGAGAAGAACACATGAGATTGGGAAAGTTAGGTAAAAACCTTTTAGTGTAAACTAAATTGCAATAAAGAAAATAATAATCCTAAAATTACCTGAATTATTGAAAAGAAGAGTGTAAAACCCAACCCATATATAAAGATAGGGGGTAAATCAAGAATGTTCTATGATGATAATGATGGGTCTAGTGAGATGTTGCTATGAGTCTGTGTTTTTTGTGGTTTATAAAGGAAGATTGAATTTGTTCAAATGAAGGAGAAAAAGATGAAGATAAAAGTTAGGGACGTTAGAGATGAATGAGAAGAAGATGTAGAGAAAAGTTAGGGATGAAGAGAAATGTTAGGGATTAAGGAAAGTCATATCGATGTAGAGAGAGTGCAAGTTAACTATTTTTCTAGAGTTATGGATGTTAGGGATGAAGGAGATGAAGAAATTACAAGTTAATTTTCTAGTTGATTATTTTTTTCTTTGTTGTGTTTACGTTTCTAGGGGGAAGGCAAGTTTAGAAATTTTTCTTTTAGACTAATCGACGGTTGAGATCTTATAATGTTAAAGTTAATCAACAGTCTATATAATTTTAGTTTTAGGTTAAGATTTAAATAATTTTTTTCAATTACCAGTATATAATCGGTTGCAAATTTTATGTTGCCTTCAACAACGAAATTTTCATTACTAAGTTTGTTGCTGATATTAAAAAAATTATATATATATATATATATATATATAATTTTTTAATAGTGAGATCAAAGTTCTATCAAATCTAGTTTTCAACTTTTTAGATTGTATTTCAACTTTGTTGGGAGTTGCTTGACTACGTGATCAAGAAATTTGCATCATAAAGATAATATAGTTTTTATATTATGCATATAAAAAAGAAAAATACCTAGTTATCATTTACCAATCTTTTTAAAAATTTATTTTTAAAAATAATTTAGCCTTTACACCGTGGTTAGATTTAATTGTCCCCTGTCAATCCCATTATCCCATTATGACTAAAGACTACCATGGACAAGACTAAATTATCGCAACACTGAGCTTATTGTTTTATTTGTTGGAGCAAAATAATAATTATATTATTCCCGTCCAACCAAGCGCATTGTGTCAGGTATTCAGACTTCTTTTTGTATTGTACCATCAGGTACCACTCACCAGATTGTTTTTATTAGCCTGAAATCATTGTAATGAATCCTACTAAGCTTTACCAATCATATGATATATATGGCTGGCAGGACATCCTTTTGATTCATCTTATTAATATTTGTCGGTCTTATTCTAATCCTGCATGGCAGATGAACAAAGGTTCATGCATGATAAATCAAATTCTGTCATTGTCATTGCAGATGTGGCATGAAGTATAAACCTACCAAAGACCGTCGACGACACAAAGTAGAAGCTTCATTGAAGCCTAAGTAATGCTAAGGTTAAAGTAGCACCCTGTTTTATTCCGGCCAGTTGATCAACTATCAGTTCCATGGTTCCCATAGAAGATGAACTCATGGAGCTAAGCCGAGAACCAGAATGGAGAAAGCAGCCCTTTAATTTCGATAAACTTAGAGCGTAACTGCCTTTTTCCATGTCGGGTAGTGCTGTCAGATAAGCATAACGTCGCTGCCGAGCATTATAAATATTGCTATTGTCAGTGTGGATTATTAAAAAAAAATTTATAGTTTATCAAATTGTTCAATTTAATCTCAGACCTTATCCATCAAAAACTTTGCTGATGCTGAAACTGAGCAGCAAGAAGATTTCTGTGCCATGTACGGATTTTGTCCTCAGAAAGCAATAAAGCTAGATGAGACGGGGAAAAGGAACAATAGGGACGAAGATCATTCTGTAGAACCATGGCTTCAGTAACAGATGTCATGTTTTTATACATGCAAGTTAGTCTAGCCAAGTTGCAATATGGGACTAATCACTAATGTAATAAAAGAGCTTACATGTCTGGGAGATCTGTTTCTGTCTCTTCACAAGAATATCTGTGAATGATGCTTAAAAATATAGGAAGAAAAACTTGCATAATCCAATGAGTGCATGTATCCAATCACCAAGTCAAGCAATATAGACATATCTGCTTTCTCTAATATATATAGATAGAGCATGCCGGCCAATAGAAAATCTAATATTTATTTTCATGCTTTGAAAATATGCTTGCTTCATCCTATTTAATGATCCATGATTAGTGCTTTTCCTAATCTTTGACAGTGAGGAATTAAAATACCAATTGCTCCTTAAACCTTACAGTGTTTGAAGGCACAAATCCAGGTGAAGCAAAATGGGACTTGGTTCTATGACAAGTCAAATCAAACAACTATCCAAACATATTCTGGAAAGAATTTTAGTAGCAGTAAACAACAATCTGTGTTTTGGCTGTTTTTACTTTTCCTGCTTGTAATATTGTGCTTGTGGCTGAAGTAACATTTCTGTGAACAGCTTCTGTTTTTATTTTTGTATGATGTGGAAACAAGAGACTGACAAGGATGAGGTATCCATTAGCCTACTATTGAACAAAGTTAAGCCTTGGAGACATCTTTTTCAATTACTCATATTATCCAATCTGGTGCTGAAGTTTTTAGCCATATATGCGTGTGAAGTGTGACAGTCTAGTCAGGTCTAACACTTAAGTTAAGGGGCTATGAGCAGGCATCGCTATTTTGCAGTTAAAAAGCTCACTCTTGAAAGGCATTCCTCCTTTTTCCACTGGGCATGAAAGCTACTTACACCTGTAGGATGCTTCGCCAAATCTCCCAGGCCGAGGTCTTTGTCCCACGCTGAGAACAAAAAATTAGATTTCTCAGTTGGATTTTTCATAATAGCTTCCAAACATATCCAATCCTTTTTCCTGTCTAACGTTCTAATTGGTAAGAATCCATGCAATCACCATTGACTCGACTTCAAACAAATTTCAGGCATGAATCATGAGTCTTCAGGTGCTTTATCCAAACCAATAACAATTTTCAAGCCATGTCAGAACTCACTTGTTAACTTGTTATGCTCTCGCAGCATTACTTTTTCGTGATAGAAAAATATGATATATTGAGGACTACTATGATCCTTATTTTTGGATTTTCGTGTTGAATCAACATGGTAATAACAATTCATTTCATGCTTTTGGGATTTGGGCTAGTGAGGAAAACTTTCTGTGTCTTTTTCTTGATGTAGCTAAGTTGATTTAGAACAGAACCAAGCTGAGATCAAGAATTAAGGCCAGCATACGAGGCCCGCTTTTAGTTCTCAGTAAAAGTTGAGGCTCTAAATGGTGACTTCCTTTGTTTGATATGCTATGCAGAATACACAGAAGAGAGTAAAACAATCCAAGAGAATAGGACAGAAAATCCATACACAATCCTCTATCGTTATGGAGTGCTGAGAGCTCAAGTATTGTTTAATCTGATTACTTTTTTAAAAGTTCAATATAGGATTTGACTGCATTTTTATTACAAGGAAATGGTCTGTTTTCTTAAAAAATCATTCTGAAAAGTGACTTTTGTACATTGGCAGTGCTCTACGGCTTCAAGCACCTGTGTTTAAGGTGCTTGAGGCGTAAGCATTATGAACTGTCTTGATGTTTCCAGTAGATGAAAGTGTGATACTTGTTGCCTTTGGAATAAAGGGTAGAATGCTGCCATTGAGAGAATGAAATGGCAGGGTGTTTTTTGAAAGAAAGGACAAATCAAGCAATGGACACTAGTGTTTGGTTTCTTTTAACATTTGCTTCTTATTTGATCTCCTTTTCAGTTAAAAAATCTCCCTGCAACTCACCCCTTGATTCTGCTATCTAAGCAAACCTGAAAGTAGATTCTAAGCACAAAAATGACAGATAAATCAGAACAGATGCTTCTGGGGCTGAGCAGAGTCAAGATGCCATGCTTTCACGTAATCCTAAACCAACAACTTCGGCGCAAAAGGCATAATAAAGATTGCTTGCATAGATTCCATAATTTTATACCTGTTGCGTTGTGTCACGGAGTAGAAATGATCCAGCTTATCATTGTTGAAACATGAAAAGTTTCCAGATTATGAGTGAGCGCATTGTAGAGACTAAACAGCTGTGATTTTAAGCCCAGCGGAGCAGCCCCAGTTGTAAGAAAGGAAGGTATCTTTAATGGACTTCATCTTATCCATTGTTACTAGAATACCAACTTACTGTTTCTTCCAGTTCCAGTAACCAGCATTGCCTTTTTCTAAATCATTTTATGAGCTAACCAGCTCCGTTTCTGTTCTGTCAAACCTTGTAGTGTTTGTGTAAATTTATGTTTCTTCTATCGTTTCTCTTTTTCTGTCAAAGAAAGGTTAAGCTATTTAGACTGTATGCCAAGGAACTATCCCACAATTATTTTATATTACTCTCTAACATCTTCAAAGAAGGATAAAAAGTAGTTCCAAGTTGAAAAACAGTAAAATTGATAACTCGAGCTACATCATAAGAATTACACGCATTCTATTACAACATAGTAGGAGTTCCCTACAACATGGCCATGGCGTTTCCATGAACATATCAAGTTAAATAGCTATCAAAGCATCACATATCTGAGAGCTACAAACACGGTCTAGTCTAGACTTGCAGGAGACTTCTTATAGCAGGTTATGAAAACTGTCTACCTCTCACACACAAAATCTTCATTGTTTTATCAGTGGTGTTGAGCATCAGGTCCTCCTGGACTCACTCGTTTACTTGAGAATCGACGGCCGATCATGCCTTCGTTCCCCTGCTTGACATTGTAAGTCTCAGTCTCGCCAAGGGCTCGAATTGTCCTGATCAGGTTCCTTCTCACAGCTGAAGGATCAAGGGGGCGAGTTTCAGATTGCGCAAATGACAGCAATATTAGCATCACGCACAAGTAAAATCTAACGCAAGCCATATTTCTTAATCTCTCAGGAACTCTGTTCTGCAGAGAAACAAATGGGGAGGGTGTAATATATAGAGATCAACAGATATCCTTTTTTCTTATAATAACAAAAGTGGGTGGAATGAGTTCATCTTACTGTGTTTTTAGTGGTTATATGGTTATTACACGTTAGGACTGTAATCCCTTTAGTTTTCTGATTCCTCAGAAAAAGTACAGACCACTTCAGATCAGAATATGTGGTTGTACTCGTCAGAATCTTTTGTCCACGACAGAAACCTAGTATAAGCAAATCCTTGAATTCTTTATTGCTTCCAGGCTAGTAAAAACAGTCTCTTTAATGTTGCACTCAGAAATTTTTTAGTAATAATGTTCTGTTGAATCCACTCTATCCAGCATTAAGAATGAACCCACTCATGGGGGTGGCAACCGCCACCCCTACCTTATGAATGCTTAGAGGTGTTTTAGAATGTGGTTGTCGTTGTTTTTCAAAGTGCAAATGCATCATGATAATATTTTTTTTATTTTTAAAAAATTATTTTTACATTAACATATCAAAATAATCTAAAAACATAAAAAAAAATAATCTGAAAACATAAAAAAAAAAAAATTAAATTTGCACAGAACACTATTTGGAATGCAATTTCAAACGGCATCTTAATCTCTTTTATGTCCTCAGTACTGCTTCATATTTAGTAACTATGATGGAATCAATTTTCACCAAATGCTTGAGACATTTCCTTTGTAACATACGGCAAATTAACTAGTATCCTACACACTAGCCTTAGTTTAAGGTATATGAATCTCTGCAGCTATCAACTTGGTTAATTATGGGTGCATTCTCTGCAAAGATTGCTAATAATTTGGATCATTCTCAGGCCAAGCTTAGCTATGAGTCCAAGGTCAAGTATGAATAACAAATACTGTTCTGAGTTAGCTGACATGATCATGCATCTTCTTATACATGGACTAGGGGCCAAAATCAGAAAAAGAAAAGGCTCAATCATTGTCTTCAGATGAATTGATATGATTTCAACAGGAAAAAGAAAGAGCTCAATAGATGTCTTCCAATCTGTTCATAACTAGGGTATGATTTCAAGTAAGAAGAAATTGCCTTCATCCATATTTGTTACTATCCATCCAGTTGTTCGGCTGACAAGGAGAGAGTAAAGAGGGAAGTCAATCCATCTAAATTAAAAGTATTGAAAATTACAAAGAAAAATATAATGGTAGGAGTGTTAGAAATCACAAGTGAGAAAATCCCTCCTTGGGTCGCCATTCCTCTTGCTAGTCGGATACACTCAATCTCTCTTCTCCAATCCCTCCTTACAAACAGAGTGTAAAATTTGAATCTCTCTTGTTGGCATCCAATTCTAAGATTTTGGCAGCGTGAAACAGGCAAGAGACTTGTTCCACAGACAACTAGAACAAAAGGGGGAAGAGAAAACAAAAAGCTTCCAAGTGAGTTTGGGTTTGCTTAGAAATTGACAGAGACATGAGAAATTGCGTTTGTATCATTCTTTTGGTAATAACAGAATTTAAAACCCTGCAAGAAGTAGACAGTAGATTGAGGTGAACCCTGTTTGGGATTGAAATCAAATCCCTATTCTTATTGTAATCTCAATACAAAGCAAATCAAACAGTGAGGTTAGATCAATCCAGTGCAAGAAATTGCAGAGCTTCTATTGATTGACACTAAATTTGTAATAAATAATAATAACAACAAAGAAGATGAAACCAAGATTCAATGGACAATCAGTTAGCAGAATGACTGTCTAAACAATGGAAGTCATAAGAGAAAAATAACTTGGTTCATTGAACTATCTGAAATTTTTGCTGGAAAGCAGCTACTGGGTGGTCTTCTTGCAGGTTGGGTCAACACCATCCTCAGCTCTCCTCTTTCCACTTCTCACTTTGCAAGCTGAAGGAAGCGAGTGAAAAATATAGATCCTGTTATCAAGAGCTGAAGTTGAATAGATTTCTGGATTAAAGAGGGCGGTAATGTCCTCAAGTGGCCTCCTGACTCTTCTTTTATTGCTGGTGGGGAGTGGAGATTTGAATTTGGTGATTAGTGTAGCTTGCTTTGGAAAGAAAGGAGGGATGTTCTCCTTGTTGTCATCTTGACTAAGAAAGAGAACAGCCATTGGCAAGGGATACCGTGAGAGAGGTGGTGGTGAAATGGGAGAGGCATGACTGGGCATACATAATGGTGGTATTTTGGAGGGGGGGAATTTCAAAACAAAATTTTGAAGTGGTTTTGTTTTCGGAGAAATAGTAAATTTGATTTTGGCTTT
>Ga0325411_1002648_pt1 | contig 20283 bp, 10 predicted proteins | sample PopdelMetagenome_13_FD_206181 | JGI IMG/M metagenome (GOLD analysis project Ga0325411, IMG submission 206181) | Populus deltoides microbial communities from Bellville, Georgia, United States - Xylem-PdIQD-R4 | ecosystem: Host-associated > Plants > Phyllosphere > Stem > Wood/Secondary xylem...
TGTTGCTTGAATGGTCTACGCTTTTAACTTTTCGAAGGATGGCCCGTGCTTTTGTTCATTTGCTTTAACCATCAGCTTCAGCGTCTGACAGTGAGGATTGTTTCTGATGGACTCATGGACTAATGTGTGGAAGGTCAAGAACTTTGAGGGGAGTAAGATCACATATTTGTTGTGGAATGTTGTCATTAAATATATTGAATAACAAACGAGTTAGCATCAGCTTTGGCAAATTTTCAAAGAGCGTATTTTCTCGTAGAGTTCTGCAAGGATGAAGGCAAGTTTCCAAGAAAGCTATTGATTTTGTAACCTAAACGGATAGAGTGAATACAAGAAACCAAATGATCTTGGAACTTCTCCAATCAAATTGCTGCTTTCCAGGTCCACATTAACCAATCTTCTCTAGTGCATCTAATAACACTCGGGAGATTTTCCAGGTAGAAGGTTCTCTGATAGATCAAGAACTTGCAAATTATTAAGCCTGCCAAACTTTTGAACAAGAAGGATGATAAAGATCCTGAATAGAAACAAAAATTGAACCTCAATGTATAATCGTGGAAGCTCGAATTGGGATTTTAATTATACACTTCATAAATAGCCATGGAGTGGCTTTTAGAGAGACTAATAAATGAAATGTTTGAAGCAAAATCCCAATACCAGTTCGAAATGATATCTGAAATTCCAGCATAAGAGAGAACCAAAAAGTAAAGAGAATTATGCATTCAAGGCCACGTTAAGAACCCAGTTGCTGCTCTGCTTGGCCTAATTCTAACAACTTATAGTTTGAAAAGGAGGAATCCGATCCGGATTCCTAGTAAAAGCGAAAGCACTTGAGGAAAGGTTCAGGGATTTTAGAACGGAGAGTTTGGCAAAATGAGTTTCTGATGCAAAACCACAAGCAAAATTTAACTCCATTATGCAGTTCTTCCATATCAGCAAGTTGGCCAATACTTCTAATTAAACTATGTACAGTTGAAGTGGCTATGATCAAGACCAAGTCGGCCCTCAATGCAAACAAGTTTCAAGATACTTCGTTTAAGCTTGGCCAAACCATTTTGAAAGTTTGTTGTTTGACAAACACAATCCCTCCAAATTTTCACCACGTCAACAAGATGAATATTCCTGTCCATAGCCGATGCTTTCTCCCATAAAGTTGTTGGGAGATAATTTCAATGCTTTTAAGTTGCAAAGGTTCCCCATGGTGCACGGAATCCTTAAATTGGATATAAAAAAAAATAAATGAGGGTGAAATTATAAAATAAAATTATTTATGATTTAAAATAAAAACTTGTTAAGGTTAAAAAATTGATAATTAAAAGAAGAGAGATTAAATTTGATAGGAAAAAAAGTAGATAAAGATGAAATTGTAAAACAAAATCAATTGAAAAAATAATTCCAAACAAAAAAATAGCAATCAAAAAAATAAAAACTAAATTTAATAAATTATTCAAGATAAGAAAAATCATAATAAAAAAGGGATCATTTGAAGTAACAAATTAAAGGGTTGTTCTTGAATTTTTAAGAGGGTGGCGGGAAGATCTAGGTGGGGAAGAGAGAAGAAGGGGGAAAGATATTGTCATCGTTACCAAACCACCGCAAATCTTGGCACCTGCACTACCTCATCTAATCTAGGACGCCGAGACCTTTCAAACGCCACCCAAGAAGGCGATGTTTTATGGTCGGACAGCTCCATACGCGCTACATGAATGGCATGAGGGTCATTCACACTCTGGCGTGTGCTGCCCACATGCCAACATGTTTTTCTAATTATATTTAATAAATATAATTTACAATAGTACCCCTAAAAACACTTGAAAATTACAATAAAAACAAGGTAAAATAATAAAAAAAAGCCCTCGGTGAGAGTTCAATTGGTTTTATCTTTAAAATTGTTAAAGTAATTACACTATTCTAAAAAAATTAAAAATAAAAAAATGTATTTGGGTTGTAGGTATTAGATTATTTTATACTAAGTTTAAATTAGTAATTTTACTATACAAAACAAAATTATCAATCTAACCCCTTATAATTTAAAAAAGATAATTCTGTCATAATAAAAAAAAAACAATCTTACCGTAGAGCTTAGGCCAAAAAACAAATTGCTTAAAAATATTTTTATGATTTTTAGATTGTTTTAATATACTGATATCAAAACATGAATATTAAAAAAAAATATTTTAATGTATTTTTGAGCAAAAAACACTTTAAAAAACCACTATTATCATACTTTTAAACACTCTCTTAATCTCTTAATCATATTATTAAATTAATTTTATCTGTTAAACTTCATCAGGTTAATAACTCAGATGTCGTATCTTTCTTGCTTTTTAAAAATATTAGTATCCCTGAATCTTTTTTTTTTTTTTAATGTTAGATAAAAATAATCCCATTTGCGGCATCTCACAAACCATTTATCTAGTATTGAACTAAAATCCGAGTGGATCCAAATTGAGTATGAAGGAACCCGACCCATTGCTTGCCACCTTTAAAGACAACATCATCTTGATTTGGGCTTGCAATGTCTGGCCCATTTCTATTTGTAAAAGATCAACCATTGTAGAAAGATTGATTTTTCTTACCAAAGTCTAATATCAAGGCAGTACGTTCTTATACTGTCGAAACAAGGTTAATGACTGACTTTAACACTAGCAACGGGAGTTTGTAATAATTATTTTTTAAAATATTTTTTATTTAAAAATATATTTAATTGATATTTTTTATTTTTTAAAATTTATTTTTTATATTACATACAGGAACAATCTAAAAATATATTAAAAAATTAATTTTAAATAAAAATAAATGAATTTTAATCCATCTAGATTGGGACTCGATATCAAACAGGTGTTTCAGGTTCGAACTGTTTTAAGACAGTGTAAATTACACATGCTACCGAAATGAACAGTTTAAAAGCGCTCATGTGGCCCCCACGACTGCCTACCATGATGTGAAGTTCCACGCTTACACGGCGCGTGATGGACTTGCTAAGTTTGATGTCAGTGGGACCCTCGTTCGCTTTTTAAATGGACTCAGCTGGCCGTTGATCTCTCCGCCACGAGCGAATCTGACGGGGACAAATTCTTGGAGTCAAGAACCTATCTTGATAGGTCTCTTTGACCACACTGAAACTTTAAAATTTCTTAAGAAAAATATATATTTAATTTTCCAAAGTTTGACTGAGCTGTCACTTCAATCGAGGCACTCCTCCCTCAACATCAAGGTGGCTTGTGAAATTACAATTAGGGGCGTGACGCTCTCCAAATTTGCATGCCCCTCTTCTTGCTTTCCACAATGACCAAAAAGTCCTCCTGGGTTGGTGAAGCCGAATTAAAGAGGAAGGTAATGGAAGAAAGAGGATTGGATATAACAAGTTCATGCATCTCACAAGCTCATTGTTAGAATAAATATCTGGAGTGATTAATGTACATCAAGCTGCCTTTGGATTGTAGTGGGACTGTAGGTGGAAAGTTTATTACACTAGCCATCTAAGACTACTTGACGAGTGTCTAGAATGCGGTAGTTTTTCTTTTTTAAATGGGTTTTAAAAATATATTTAACTTAAAAAATATTAAATTAAAAAAATATTTTTAATTTTAATATATTTTAAAGCAAAAAATATTTTTAAAAATATATATTTAGTATGTGCTTGAAAATATGATTAGCTTAGCAGCTAGACATATTCCAAAACAAACTCTTAATATAATAAAAATGATATGATTTTTCTTAAAATAAACTAGTGAAAGAATTATACTACCCATTTGGATTTTGAATCAAGTGGAAGACTTTATTGTAGTGTTTTAGTAATGAATTAAATTTACTATATCTAACTAAATAGATTTATGTTTTCCTATTAACATAAGTTATGTTGACTTTACACAAACTTTTTAGAATCTAGCCTAGTTGGTGAGTTAATTAATATATTTCTAAAGCTTATGTGAATAAATTGATTTGAATATGAATTATTTATTAAAACTCAACCAAGAAAATATGTAGCATGAGAAGACTAATCCCATGATCTTCATAGTGAAAAAGAAGATGGAAAGGGCAATTTACACAAATTCAATACAAAAAATAGATTGGATAATAACAACAACACAGAGGTTAAAGATGTCTAAGAGGATTGAGAGAGAAAATCTATCTTGGTAATAATCACATGTTAATGGAGTAGTTAAATCCTGGGTTTTGGTAGGTTTGACCACTGCCCTCAATGGCCCCGCCCCTCTCTTCTCTATTACATTAATATTCCTCAGCATCTCTTTTGCTACTTTTTTTATTAATTAAAAAATCTCTCGCTCTCTGCCTTTTCTCATTTTGCTTTCTTTGACTTGTTAAGGGTTTTTGCTTTTCCTCATCAAAATCACACCTTTCCCATTTCTTCGCTTTTCTTTGTTCTCCTCTCCCAATACTTATTCGTTCCTCTTTCATGTTGGAACCTTTGCATGAGCTGGTGTTTGAAGGTTTGATATTTATCGTTGTTTTTTTGTTTCCCTAAGAATTGTGATTGTTTTAAGTTTGGAGATGCTGGGCTCCTTTCGTTTTTGTTAATGGATTGTAAAGCAGTGACCTTTTTTGGTTCAATGTTTTTTTTTTTTTTTTGCTTCTTGATTTTCTGTTCTTTTTGTAAATTGCTATTTGTTTTTATGTGGAAAATTCTTGATAGGAGAATTGATATTTGAAATTTTGGGTGCTTATAGTTTTGAAAATTTCGGGGTGATTTTGGATCTGGGTGTTGGTAGTTTGGTTCAGTTGATGGGATGCTGATTTATATAGCTTTTTGTCTTATTTTGAAATTGCATTAATGGGGATTCTTTTTTTTAATCCTTTAGTAATTTAAGGTTGGAGGTCATTGTTGGGGAATATATTGACTAGTTGGCATTTTAGGAGATTTAAGGCATTTTGATTGTGTGTGGAGAGCTTAAAGTTGGATAATTTTAATTTCTTTTGGCAACACCCGTGTATGTTATACGAGGTTGATTGTGATTGCAAGGCAATTTTGGTGATTTGGTGTTGAATTTAGTGAAATTTGATCTCCTTGTGATTAAGGGGTGTGTAAAATTCACCCACAGATCAACTTATTTCCTTTATGATTTTACTTGCATTACTGTGTTTGTGATTAACCGAGGTGTAATTTGAGCTGTCATTTCTTTGAAAAGATGTAAATTTTATTGAAACATTGATGGAGGTCCTCGAATGTTCTTTGTTGTTATATCACACCTAGAATAAGCATGTATACATAGCCTACATCGAAAATTAGCATTGTTGGCCCCTATAAAAGAACTGAAGGTTAGGGATTGTTTTCATTTTAGTTATCCGTTTGGATGATAATGCCACTTGGCATTGTTGTCAAACATCGAATTCCTGCAACTTGAGCCCTTGAATTATTTTTTTAATGTGAATGAATGAAAAATGAATCCTGTATTGAACACATGGATTCTTTTCCAAATATTTTATCAGCATTGAGAAGTTTGTGTTGATATGATGCTTCTTTTTATTTGGCAGAAGCATAGAAGACTTCCTTACAGCTTTCAAAGATTGAATGTATTAAGATGGGCTGTTTCACAGTTTTGAAGAGCAAAAAGAAAAGGCCAGAGGCGTCAGTTTCCATCAAGCGTGTTAATCTTAAGGAGCAAATACCAACTACTCTGCCTGAGCCCCAGGTCCAAACTCGGTCATTGCAGTCAGCACCCCCTAGTTTTAGGACCAGAGCGAAGCCTGTTCAACCAGAAATCAAAGTAACTAGCAATAGGGCACGGGCGTTATCAGCTCCAGAAAGCCTTGATGCAGCGGAACAAGATGCTCTTGCATCATCTGAATATGAAGAGCATGAAGAGTCAAAAAACCGAGTTGGAATTGCAAAGGAACAACGGCTTCCAGGTCCACAACCCCTTCCACTCCCTTCACCTCAGGGTGGTGCTGTACTGAAGCCTATGAGTAGCTTTAAAGCAGTGAATTGCAGTGGCCCTCTCTATGCTTCTGGACCATTACCGCGTCCTCCAGGTGGTACACTGAGAAACTTTTCATATGAAGAAATTCTATCTGCTTGCCGCAATTTCTCTTCAGATCGATGTGTATCTGAAGGTCTTTCATCCATAATGTTCTGGGCTTCCTTTGGGGATGATGCTTCAAGTTCAAAGAGGTTCGAAGCTAGTGTTACTCGCCTTCATTCATCATCTCAGGTAGTGTATGAATTGACAGTTTATCATTGCACAGCCACAAAACAGCTTTCTTTTAGATCTTCTAGTTGACAATGGCTGATAGTTGAACTTTGAGGATTCCACACTTAACACTATGATTTTAAGTCTTAGCTTAAGAATACAACTAGAACTTAGATGCGTTATTTGCTTATAATTTTTGTACTTGAGAAGATATATGGAGTTTATTTATCATTTGCCTTTTCTTTGCAAACAATTGAAGTGTCTTGATATTTTAAAAGAAAAGGCAAAGTGCTAGAGCATTATAATGTTTGAGTATTTAAGCAAGACCCTTGTATTTGATCTTACAGGGTTTAAAAGAGTTTATAAACGAGGTTAATACCCTTGCATCTTTGCAACATCCAAACTTGTGCAAATTGCTTGGCTATCATGCACGTGATGGGTCTGACCAGAGAATGCTGGTGTATGAGAGGCTTTATCATGGAAGCTTGGATCGGCTGCTGTATGGAAGATCTGATGGGCCTCCCATTGACTGGAACACCAGGATGAAAATTGCCTTATGTGCTGCACAAGGTCTTACTTTTTTGCATGAAGAAGGACCTTTCCAGGTAAAATGCTACTTTGATCCAAACAAAGTGAACGACGAAACAACATATTATATTATATGTAGCTCACAAGACTATTCCAGACTTCCTGAAGAATGATTAGATTATCATTTTTTTTCCCTTTTGTACTACTTATTTTTAATTGATTGAAATCTGTTCAATATATCCTGCTTTGTGAATGTTAAGTGGCAATTGAAATAAATCATCTGTTTGTTGCTATGATTCCTTCTTCTTCTTCTTTTCCTGAAGGGAAATATGTGGGAGACTGCACGGTGTTGAACACTTTTAGTTTTCCATGAGTTTTATGTTTGCTGAAGCTATCCTTCCATTTCAGGCAATGTACAATGAGTTCTCTACTGCCAACATACAAATCGACAAAGACTTTAGTGCAAAGCTTTCAGGATATGGTTGTGTTGGCCATATTCCTGAAACAGAGATCTCTAACAGTTCAGTGGTAAGCTCCTTTATCTCGCCTGCTTATATTTCTTCTTGTTTTGCATAAACTAGTGACAGTTCGCTTTACCTCCATAACTAGGCTTGGGGGCTGAGATGGCTTCCAGTTATTTGCAAGCTTTGATCTCTCAAGACTCTGGAAGCCTTTTTCTCTTCGTGGAGTTTAACACTTTTCTTTCTTTTCACTTGTACAGGCTGCAGCAAATCTCTCAGTGGAGACAGTAGAGAGAGGGTTATTGACTCCAAAGAGCAACGTTTGGAGCTTTGCAATTGTTCTTCTTGAACTACTCACTGGCCGGAAGAATCTTGATAGCCGTCATCCTAGGGAAGAGAGAAACTTAGTTAAGTGGACCCGGCCTTTTCTAGCTGATGACTGTCGACTATCGCTGATTATGGATCCTCAGTTAAAATGCCGTTTCCCAGCAAAAGCAGCCCGGACATTGGCTGACATTGCTCTAAGATGTCTTCAGAAGGATCCATTGGAAAGACTAACCATGAGAACCATTGTTGAGCATCTCAAAGTTATACAAGACATGAAATACTCCAGTCGCTTTCCTCTGCAAGAACCAGCTGCAGTTGCTGGAAAGCAAATGTCCAGATCACCTAGTCTTAATGGAATTATTACCCCAACACCAAGGTTAAGTTTCTCACAATCTCCGCCGTCAAGAGCCCGGCCATCCATTTCCCCAACTAGGCCTCGTGCTTTACCTTTCTCTCTTCCTCCTCGTGCCTGTTCCTCAACTCTCTGTCTTGAGGAACTGGAACTGGAACTAGAACGGCAAGAAAGCAGGAAATCATCATCATCAGCTGTTCGAAGGCCAAGTGTTGAAGGATTTTGATTGTTAATATATGCATTTTTTCATTTTTTGAATGGCTTTTCTTTTTTACCCCTTTTGGTGATTCAACAGAACATATAGAAAGATAAAGATGTGGATCTTCCACCTTCCCATCCCCTAAGATGTTGAAAAAAGAGTGGATGCTAGCCTGTAGATAGAGTGCAAACCCTAGTTCAACTGGATTCAATTAGTTTCATTGTAATCAACAAAGCCATATACAATGATTAGTGTTCCAAACTCATGCCTCATGCTTGTTCATGATCTTCAATGATTTGTTGATTACAAATCATTGCATGAACGTGCCCCCCATCAGTTTTGAATGAAATAGCGAAACTCCACTCCTTGGTCTCCGTTTATTGTTTGCCTGGAAAGGTTATCCATGAGATTCAAGGAGACAATGAGTATACTGTATGCGGTGAACATCTGCTAGGGAATGCAAACGCAGTTGGAGTTTGGTATCTTACAGGACATGAAGCAAACTAGTGGAAGAGAAATGAAGAGATTTAATGAGATGTGAATGGCAAGACAAACAGCAGGGAAAATGAAATGTCAAACAAGTCTTTTGTACCTGTATTTTTTTGTTTTTTTTTTTTTTTTTTGGCTCGCTCAATAACTCCGTACAGATTATTGTATATGTGGACCCATGGAGCCCCCCTCCAAAGTTCCAAACTTCTAAACGTATGGGAAAAGGAAGGAAAAAAAAATAGTGTACGTATTATACATAATATATAATGAATAAAGACCCTAAAAAGGGAAGGGGGGGGGGGGGGGGTTGCTCATCTCACACGAAAAGAAGCTAGGAATTTGTTATTATACAAAAAAGGAAAAAAAAGAAGAAGAAGAAGGGCACTTTAGACAGGGTCATTTTGGCTTTGGTCTGGTCCGGGTTCATCATTCTCTTCACCTCCGCTCTCCTGCTCTGGTGCAGCAGTGGCAGGTTGACAATCATCATTAATTTTCCCTTCATTTTCCCCCGTTTGCGGTGGGACATGTGATGCTGAACTTGCCTGTTGCTCAGATAAACTTGCAAGACCATTCTGCTTCAAATATGTGTCCAATGGAAGGGTTGCTACTTGAAGAAAACTCGTCATGCTCATTCGGGTTAACCCTGCTTGTGAGTCCTCTTCACGGTCAGGATGGCAGTTTAAATCTAGATGTCCCTTGCCTGAGTCAGCCAATTTGTTTGACAGATTATTGCTTTGGCCTTTGGATTCTAACTCATTCCCTGACCTGGCTTCATTATCCGAAGGATCTCTAGGTATTGATGCAAGCTTAGAGCTACTCTCTACTTCAGCTTCATCTTTGGGACCCACCAAATGCTGAGTCTTCTGGGCAATCTCTGCTTCACGCTCTGACTGACGCTTCTTTTTGCGCATCATTAAAGTTTTAAAACGGCGTTTTACTGTCATGCAGACATTACATGTGCATGTAGGCTTGTGCTTCCCCTTCCCGCTCGGGGGCTGGATACACACAATGCATGAGCAGCCAGGACGGTGTCTAGGGTGTTTTGTTGTGGTTGCAACAACAGCAGTAGTGCTTTGCTCACCCACATCCCCGAGGATTGCAGCATTGGCCAGTGCATCCAGACCAGAAGATTCAAGTTCCTGGGCTGGCTGGTGACTGCTAGTAATTTTCCGTTTCTTGAAATCTATATCAAATAATCAAGGCCACGGTAATATTAATATAATTCTTTTGAATGTAAGGATACACGTGAGGATATTTTGCCACATTTGAAAACTAATACAAATCATGCGGATATTTATAAATTGATGGCTCAATGTGCAGGTCACGCAACAATTTCATAAAGGACATGATAATAGACAAAACACACATGCACCAAACCACTATATATACTGAACCTTCTATTCTTTATTTCACTAATTAAATGACCATGCTTTCATGCATTTATCCCAGATAGATGGATGAAATTTTCTGTCAAAACTTATCAGTTTTGATATTTGAAATTGGCCTACTTAAAGTTGTAAAATTGCAGATGCAAGACCACACCAAAGAGCATGCAAAATCCTTAAAAAGGATTGCACATATTGATGTATTTGGGAGGTTTTAGACCCAGAGAAATATGAAAACAGTGAAACGAAGGAATGACAACATGAACCTTGGACAGGTGATGAACTATCCATCCAACTTGGAATCTAGGAGAAGCAACCACATGGGTTCATGTAACATGAAGACTAGAATGATACTATGATCCACATAACTGTTACATAAACCAAGTTTATGTAGACAGTAGACCATAACAATCAAATTACCAGCAATAGGGTCCACTGAACCAATCAATTTGATTGGTCTGGGCTACATTGACCAAGTCTATGCAACAATTCAGTATGATGAAGCTTAAACTCCTTTTTTGTTTCTTTCTTTCATGTCGATAAAAATGACGACCCTGTCGTGAATGATTAGAAGTTTAAGCTGCAATGACATGTAAGCTTCCAACAAAAGGAGAAAAGGGAATACTTGCTGGCATCATAGTTCATACCCTTGTTCAGTCTGAGAAGATTTTCCAATTCCCTTGGGGCTAATTCATCTGGAGCAGAACAAGAACACCTGAAGACACAAAATCATATTATAGTAAATCAAGTCTGGTACAAAGTGGGGAAAAATATAAAAACCAGCAATGACAAAGACATGTTGTTGACCTGCTTTGATCCCAGGCATTGTCCACACATGTCCACTTCGGTGGAAGAAGAACATCAACTGGCAGCCTTCGCCACTTGGAGCAGCTATCACACTGGGCCCATTGCTCTTGCCCCCTGACAACAGAGCATAGTATCTAAAATATTAGATGCATTTACATATATCTAAAACTAAAAGAAACATCAATCAAATTCCATCACAAATAACAGAAATATGCTATTTGAAAGGGGAAAAAAAGGCCTGGAAAAAGGGAGGGGTTATGATTCCCCAGCAGAGGTTGAGTCAAAATTGAGGTCATTATAAACAAAGCAAATGTGGTGAATAGGTCCTTTGACACACAAAGTCCTGACCTTCTTCATAAATTAAATCTGGCATAGCCAGAAGATCATTTTCATAACAAACTAGCAAGACATCCTGAATAGTTTCATTTGTCAACTTAGATATCTGTTGATAAATGATTCAGTAATAGCTGTTAATTATGATTCTTATCATTCAGTGATGTAAATTCCTGTCATCACTTGATTTTAAGTTTTAAATCCAAAAACTGACAGAAGGACGTGCCGTTCAGACATAAATGAAAACCATCATTAAAAATGATATGTATTGTATCTAACACGGAACAGATCGATGATCTTGATTAGGAATCGACTTCATCTATATTTAAAGATCGAACTTGGTTTGCTCATCGTATAAGAGTTTCGAGACCCTGAGACAGAAGGTTAGTTCTTGTACCAGGACAGTAGGTCAATCTGTGAGTGCATCACCTTCACATGCTAAATAAAAAGACTAATGATATAGCTGACAGTGATTCTTACCCAACTGAACGAACTATAAAGATACTCCTCTTCCCAAAAACGGGAGGTTCCTGCATGGAAAAACATGTATAATCATGAAATCAATTGAAAGGCTTTGTCACCAATAAATTGTATATGACATATTCCAGGGGTCAAATATGTGTTCAACAACAGTTAAGACTTTCAGTAGAGAGGGCCCTGCAGTACAAATATGGCATATATTATTCATATCCGATACCAGTTCCAATTGCCAAATATCCATGCTTCTGTAAAACATATTTATCTACATGTAGCACTTTTGATTATCCACCATAAAGTATGGGCAGAAAAAGAAATTAATAGAATGTTAAATTAATTATTTGAGAATATTTTTCATCAGAAAGCAACCCTGGTGTGCATATGTTCATACATATATGTACAAGCGAAAGAGAAAATGAATGCATATATAGACGTGGGTATGAATATAACAACTATAAGCTTCAGGGAGACTACTCACTTCATATTCTTCAAAATCATGATCCTCGATGGTGACAATGCTAGGCTTGACACTTGGTGCTGGGCGAAGCAAATCCTGTGCCTCTTCCCATGTAAGTTTCAGCTCAAAAGCATCTAGGCTATCAATTAGTAGCCTCTTACTTTTAGACCCAATATTGCGTGTTCTTTTTCTCTCAGGAACCATCAATGATGGTAGCAGCAAGCCATCCCTTGTCCTGTCTTCTTGCTTCTCAGATTTATTCCAGCTAATATCACCACTAGCTGAATGCAAATGTTTGGACAATGCACTTAAGTGTGTGTCGGTGCTTCCCTTTAGTGACTGAAGAAGGCCAGAGTAACCACTTATTATAGGCAGGTTCTCAAAAACACCCGGAAAGTAACTTTCACTTGAAGGAACACCATTAGGGATGGCAGATGGTTGGGTGTCCTGCTTATTTAATAATTTATGCATTAATACTATATATTCAAGTTTGCTAACATAAAAGCTGACACTGGTTTTTACCTGCATTGCTATAGAGTTTGATGCTTTTCTAAACCCCATGACAAGTTTTCCTTCTGGGTCCATACGACTAAATGTTACTGCAATAGAAATGACGGACTATTTAAGTGTGACAGTAAATGCACCACTATCTCCCATGAAACTATCTACAGTTACGATTTTAGAACAAACTTAAACAGTGATTTGTGAAAGTAAAGATGCTTAGGGCAATTATAGCATAACAAATATCACATGGAACTATTTCGTTATATCTTAGAGGCACAACTGAAAAGCTCTCAAGTACGGATTATAATACAAAACAATTGAGATGTTATCTACTTTGTTCTAACAGAAATATGAAAACTAGAGAAAATAACATAAATATTTTGAAATAATGACAACATTCCCAGAAATCTATAAAGGGTTAAGAGATACCAGTATCTCCAGCTTGTAATTTCATGGACTGTATGCACGGAGTTACACCCTCCAAGACGTACATCCTGCTGTTATTGTTAGGCCAAAATCTGAACTGAAATACCCACTCTTTACCCTTTACATCTTGAATCCGTAGAGGAAGACCCTCAGGTTGAGAGATGGGAGGGAAATAAGCCTGCACAGTGGTTCAATATCAACTTATACACAGCAAGTTTATCAACAAAATGACTTCTTAGGTGCAAACATTATGACCATCAAATATCATGGCAAAGCTAGAACAAGACTACACAAACTTACTTCAGCACATGCTTTAGGGAGAACCAAACGACCAATGCGACCAGCATCGCTCGCACTGAGAACCTTTTCAAACAATGGGACAATGGTGGAATTTGGACTTCAAAGATAACATGGTTAAGGATATCAGAGTCATCAGAAAAACTTGAAAAAGGTAAAAGCATAAGCAAAAAATACATGATACAGCAGGAAAAGAAAATAAATATGATATTGGATTTTGAAACAATAGAATGATGGATACTCTCCAGATATTTGCTGCAATTCTTGATCTGTAATCCTAGGCCAATAACGAGGAAGCAACTGATTCCTTCCCCGTCCTTCAGCAGGTGGCCTAGCAACGCGTATCTGTGAGACCATGCCAGCATTTGCATCCATAGAAAGGGCTGACTTTGGAGGCTTTGGCAATAGATGGCGAGACCTGGGTCCTTGTTGGAGTGGAGAGGATGCCTTACTCGGTACCCTTTCATCAACAACACCTCCAGGAAAGGGATTTGGATTTCCTAAAGAAGAACCCAGGCTCATACTCAAGTTTGTTTGCGCTAGTGATTCGTATAAATCTTTTGCTGCAGTAACTGTTCTATGAATCTCCGGTTTGGCAGTTTGACATGATGCATTGGATGCTTGGTTAAAATTCGAGAAAATTGCGCTTGCAATTTCTCCCACAGGAGGTAGTATATCCTCCTGTTTCATTTTCCTGTAAGACCCGTTTGTCTCATCACTCTGTAATTGAAGCAAATTCCTCGTGCCTATACCATCAATACAATTGCCTAACTGCATAAGCTTTGTTTCAGCTGCCAACTGGCTGTCGGCAGATGCAGAATGCAGTTCCCCAACGGTATCAACTTTTGGCTTGCCAAATCCATTAGGTTTTTCATCACCATTCATCTGCATAAAAAGATGATTCATTACACTCAAAATACCCAAATTCTGCCTGTGAGAACTGCAGGGCTTGAAACCAAGCATTGTCTAGCGATAGTGAAAACATGACCATTAGCAGGGCATATCCTAAAAGATTGTGCCATAAACAAACATAAGAAAATGTGGATCCAGATCAGCAGTATCTTGACCACTAGATAGTTACTTCTTTTCACAAAGAGCTCTTTCTTGCCTTGATGACCCTATAGTTTTTATAATCCAGAGATGCATGCAGATGACAAGTGTCAACAGACCAAAAGTAAACCATATTGGAGCCATTCAAAAGAATATGTTTTTTTTCTGAGCATATTTAAACATGATCCAGGATGGTTCCTGTGCCAGTGTAGGGTGTTGTACACTAAGGTAAAGATAGAACAGAAAATCCTCTTTACAACAGACATCTATATGATGACAAAGATAAACAAATGCATATGAAAATTGATCTTACAGGACCAACTCCAGCAGTTCTAGAACAGCTTGTACAGTTCACACCACCACCATCAAGTAGCTCAAGCAGGGACCTGGAAGCAATGCATCCACAATGGAGACGCTGCCGACACCAAATTCAATTAGATTTATGCAACGAATCACTAAGATCCAGGCTATGAAAGAAACAAATCACCAACTTACCTTGCTGCATGAAGTGCACTCCCTCCACCCAGAATCCTTTGAGTGGAAAACTTCACAAAAAATCGATTGCTCATATGCAGACCTATATCAAACATGAATCCTCAATTATAACTATTGATTAAAATCATCATATAAAAGGAAGCCATGTTTTCTCATCATAACTTATTATATGACAGTCCATAAATGATGTACTAAATCCATTGTTGCCATATTTTCACTTTCATACAATTTATTAAAAAAAAAACTAATTCATTAGTCCTTGTAAGTATCATTAGGACAACCTTAGTCAGGCGCCTCGTTTTGAGCAATTCCTTCTCAATTTCTAAGTTTACAATGAAATTCAACCCTTATATTTTAACAAGAAATTGGGGCGAAAACATTATCTCCGTGAATTCAACTCTTTTTTCACGCACCTAATTTCATTGAAAAATAAAAGTAATTGAAATAGATGAATTGGAAATGATGGCACGCCATATTAAATAAAACTCCCAATAATGAGCAAAAAATAATGCCCACTGAAATATTAACATGACAAAAAATCCAAAAACGGAAAAATTGGACCCGGAAATAAATAGTAAATAAAACCGTTTAAAACAGTAACCCCAAACAAACGATAAATATCAAAACATTCTAGGAAAGAAAACTATAAATATCAAAGAATTAAGATAAATTTACCCGCAGTTATCGCAGAGAATGGCGAAATCACCAGATCGCAGTGCCCAACCTTTTCTCCACCCGCCAGAATTTGACGTTGAGACTCCACAAGTTGCATTCATGCAACTCTTAATCGACAACGACGAGGACGCCATTTATAATTTATTTCAATTAATCTACAAAATTAGCACAATCAAATCTCCAAGATTAAATTTAAATCCCTAAAATCAATCACGTTTAGTTAGTTCTAATTCAACTTGTTAATAAAACAACTAAAAAAAAAACTAACCTCGTATTAAGACAGGAGGCAGAGTACTACAGCTGGTTACGTCTGTTGACTGTTATAAAGAGACGACGACGACATGTTGTTTGGGAGTTGAAGTACTGTATGGTATTGATCGAGTTGAGATTTATTAAGACAGTGAATTAAGTGCGTGGATCAGGAGACAAGTCGGTTACCGGTGACAGGAGGGAGGTATTGACGACGGGGGTTTTAATTTTTTTCTGGTGGAGAGAGAAGAAGATGATGTGCATGCAAAGTAACAAAATAACAGTTGAAGGGGGAGAGAGAGAGAGGGTGAGTTTGGAAAACAAAAACGATGCATGCATTGCACGATGATGTTCCTTCAAGACTCGGCGAACTCGCCCACCTTATTAATTTCTTCTCTCTCTTTTTTTTCTTCTTTTTCCCTACTTACCCCTCTTGTTTTTTGTATATCAATTCCCCTATATTTTTTCATTATTACTTTTTAAGACTTCCTGGATAATAAATCTTTTGCTCAATTTCAATACGCTAAAACTCACCTCACCATATAACAAAATGAAAATCATGATCAATAAAGGATTTTTTAATATTAATTTTAGAGCTTATAAAATTATTTAAAATATATATAAATTAATTTGGATATTTATATTAATTATAAAAACAAATATTATCAAATCTATTCCACGCCAGATTTTAACTAATTATCAGTAAATTAACATTTTCAATCTGAAATTATTAATTTATAATTTTATAGAACCTATTATTTACTTACTTATCAAATTTTGGTCTGACTTTTCCTTCGCTAAAAAGTTTTTAATTATTATAGCGGATTCTATGTGCAAGTGAGATATCGATTATCAATTATATATTTACAAAGAAACTTCTTTATAAATGTTTGGTTTGATAATATTTTTATTTTATTTTATTTTATTTTAGTGGTGATTACGATTGTGATTTCAAAAAAACAAATTAGCAACTTGCTTCATAGTTGATTTACTGGAAACCTCTTTTTAAAAAAAAAATGTGTGGAGCTTTTCTTGTTATGATATCCACAAACCAATAGGTTTTATATACCAAGACGAATTTATCTTTTTAATTAATTTTTTTTATAAATTACCTATACTTATATTGATATGGTTTTAAAAAATATGTTTTATTATATTACTTTCAATTTTAAATAATAATAATTTTAATAATATAAAAAAACAAAGTCAAGCTAATAACTCATCATTTATATTATATTATTGTATTAACAAAAAATAACTAAAAGAGAAGAAGGCTCATAAAGCTCTACTTTGTTTTTTATCTTCTTTGATTTTTTTTAATTAATATTTTTTTATTTTATATTTTAATATTAAATTTATTTTTAGTTGGGTTACTCATTCTCTTTACATGTATCGCGAGTTTAACGGGTTAACTCAGTTGTCTCATTTTTTTCTTAATTAATTTTTTTTCAAATTAATCATTTAATATTGTATTGATCGAGAATTAACTTCATGATTTGTTTTGTTTGTTTTCTATTATGTTATTTTGGCCTCATGACCCGAGAATAGTGCTTAATGGTTTAACCCGAGTTGACTCGAATCATTTTTTATGTTCTTTTTTTTAATTGATTTTTTTTTCAATTTCATCATTAAATATTGGTTTCGTTGGGAATTGAGTTTCATAATATATTTTGATTTGCTTTATATGGGCATATTTTGGTTTCAAGATCAAAGTCGTAGGTTTTGATATTTTTACCCTAGTTAAATCGGGTTGTTTTTTTTCTAAGAGATTATCTCGGTTTCATAACTTGAATTATAGTTTTTTTAACATTGATTTTGCTTTTTATTGGGTTGTCCCCGTCTTATGACCTAGGTCTCGGGTTTGGCAAGTTAACCTGGTTAACTCAATTATTTTTTTAATTAATTTTTTTTCTAATTTTATTATTTAATATTGTGTTTGATTGAGAATTATACTTCATCATTTGTTTTTGTTTGCTTTTTATTAAGTTATCTCAGTCTCATGACCTAAGAATAATGCTTAATAGGTTAACCTGAGTTGACTTGGCTCAATTTTTTGTGTTGTTTTTAATTAAAAAAAATTACAAGTTTCATCGTTTAACATTGGGTCCGACAAGATCGATTGAAAATTAAGTTTTATAATCTATTTTAACTTGCTTTCTATGGGATTATATCAGTCTCATGACCAGAGTTAAGGATTTGACAGGTTAACCTGAGTTAAAATATGTCATTTTTTATTTTTTTCTATGTGATTATCTTAATCTCATGACTCGGGTTACGGGTTTTACGAATTGACTTGGGTTATTTTTTTGTTTTTTTAATTCATTTCTATTTTTAATCTCATTCTTCAACATTGAACTGATTAAAAGTTAGGAATTGGAATTCGTAATTTTTTTCGATTAATTTTCTATGAAGTTATCTCAATTTTATATATTTAGTCACGGGTTTAACAAGTTAACTTGAGTCATTTTTTAAGTCCACTTTTTAATTATTTTTTTTTTCAATTTCATCATTTATCATTGGATTAATTGGAAATTAGGCTTCATAATTTGTTTTAATTTTTTATCTACGAGGTTATTATAGTCTCATAATCCGAGTCGCAAATTCGACATGTTAACCCAAGTTTACTCAAGTTAATCTAATATGTTGTTATCTTAATATTAAAAAAAGATGTCATCTTGAAACTGTTTTAGTCAAATTACGTTTTTACGGGTTATCCAGGTTCTTTTAAACTTGCAAAGTCAACCCTTAAACGATTTAATTTTTTTTCACTACAAAAAAAGAATTAGAAACATCTAAATATTTTTTTTACATTCAAGAAAACTTTGTCTTAATCCACAGGATAGCACGGGTTAATAATCTAGTTATAAATTAAAAGAGATGGTGATTTTATTATTCATTTCAACTATGTTTTTTTTTTCCTTTGTTTTTTTTTCCTTCTAAATCTATATTTATTTCCTTAGTTTTATATTTCAACATTTATTTTATTGGATATTAAACTTCGTAATTTATTGTGGTTTTTTAATACATGGTTAACTTAGTCTTATAACCTGTGTCACAGGTTTGACGAGTTAACTTTATGGACTCGAGTTTATTTTTTATTTTTTTTCAATTTATCATTCAACATTGGGTTGATTGAAAATTATGCTTCATGATTTATTTTGATTTATTTTCTATAAGGTTATCTTGGTTTTATAACTTAAGTTGTGTATTTGGCATATTGACTCAAGTTTTTTTTTTGTCTTTTTTTTATTGATATTTTTTCAATTTAATCTTTCAGTATTGGGTTGATTATGAATTAGGTTTCATAATTTATTTTGTTTTGCTTTCTATGAGGTTATCTCAGTTTTATGACTCAGGTCACGTGTTTTGTGAGTTAACTCGTGTAGACTGAGGTTGTTTTATTGTGTCTTGCTTTTAAATTGAATTTTTTTTTCAATTTTAATCTTCAACAACAGGTTTATTAAAAATTAGGCTTCATAATTTGTTTTAATTTACTTTATATGGGGTTATCATAGATTCATGATTTAAATTGCGGGTTTAACAAGTTAACCTAGGTTGACTTAGATCATTATTTTGGTTACTTCATATGAGATTATCCTGATCTCACGACCTGAGTCATGGTTTTGACAGGTTAAATCACGTTAATTTTTTTTCTATTTTTTTTAATTTCATCCTTCAACATCTGGTTAATTTAAAATTAAGCTTCAATATTTTTTTTTATTTCTATGGAGTTATCTCGGTCTTATTACTCAAGTCACGAATTTGACGGGTTAACCTGGTTTGACTTGAGTTATTTTTTTAATCTTTTTTAATTTCATTCTTCAATATTGAGATTGTTTGTCCTGAGTTGCAGGTTAACTTTAATTTTTTTTATCCTTTTTTAGTTAATTTTTTTCTCAATTATTTTTTCAATATTTGATTGATTAATTTGGAATTAAGGTTTATTTTTTGATTTTGCTTTCTATAAGGTTATCCTAATCTTATCATTTAGGTCACGAGTTTGGTTGGTTAACTCAGGTTGACTCGAGATTTTTTTTATCTTTTTTTAATTCCATCCTTTAACATTGAATTGATTAAGAACTAAACTTTATAATTTGTTTTGATTTTTTTATATGAATTTATCTTAGTCACATGACCCGGGTTGTAGCTTTGACAGGTTAATTCGAGTTTACTCGAGTTATTTGTTTTTTAGTCTTTTTTTAATTATTTTTTTAAATTTCATCATTCAACATTAATTTAATTGAAAATTAAGTTTCATATTTGGTTTTGATTTACTTTCTAAGAAGTTATATCGGTTTCATGATCTGAGTTGCGGATTTAAAAAATTAACCTAAATCGATGTATTACATTTTCATCTTAATATTTTAGTAAAAATATATCGGCTTAAATTGTTCTTAGTCAAGTTATGTTTTTAATAATTTTTCAAATTCTTTGAACCCGTTAAATTATCTCATTTAAATTTTTTTCCATTCAGAAAACAAAATCATAACACTCAAATACTTTTTTACGTTAAAAATTGGAGGAGCTTAAATAAATTGGAGGAGCTGGGAAAAAAAATTGTACAATTATCTAGTTTGTTAAATAAAAGCTGTGCTGGTTGAAGGAGCTGAAATAAAAGAATAT
>Ga0325411_1002651_pt1 | contig 20260 bp, 13 predicted proteins | sample PopdelMetagenome_13_FD_206181 | JGI IMG/M metagenome (GOLD analysis project Ga0325411, IMG submission 206181) | Populus deltoides microbial communities from Bellville, Georgia, United States - Xylem-PdIQD-R4 | ecosystem: Host-associated > Plants > Phyllosphere > Stem > Wood/Secondary xylem...
AGTTGGCTAGGGAGTTTGATATGAAGGACTTGGGACCAGCAAACAAGATTCTAGGGATGCAAATTCACCGAGACAGAAGTAAGAGGAAGATTTGGCTTTCTCAGAAAAATTATTTGAAGAAGATCTAGCGACGCTTAAACATGCAAGATTGTAAGCCAATTTCCACCCCACTTCATGTTAACTTCAAATTATCCTCAAGTATGTCTCCTAGCAATGAAGCAGAGAGGATGGAGATGTCTCGAGTACCGTATGCATTAGCAGTGGGAAGTTTAATGTTTGCCATGATATGTACAAGATCAGACATTGCACAAGCAGTGGGAGTAGCTAGTCGATACATGGCAAATCCTGGTAGAGAGCATTGGAATACTATTAAGAGGATCTTGAGATACATCAAGGGCACCTCAGATGTTGCATTATGTTATGAAGGATCAAAATTTACCGTCAGAGGTTATGTTGATTCAGATTTTGCTGGCGACCTTGAGAAAAGAAAATCCACTACAGGCTATGTGTTCATAATTGCAGGAGGAGCTGTGAGCTGGGTCTCTAAACTTCAGATTGTTGTAGCTTTACCCACAACAGAAGCTGAGTACATGGCAGCTACACAAGCTTGTAAAGAAGCAATATGGATGAAGAAACTTATGGAGGAGCTCGGGCACAAACAAGAGAAGATTCTTTTGTATTGTGATAGTCAGAGTGCTTTGCATATTGCAAGGAATCTAGCGTTTCATTCAAGAACAAAACATATAGATGTTCAATATCACTTTGTTCGCGAAGTGGTGGAAGCTGGAAGTGTAGATTTTCAGAAGGTTCACACAAAGGAAAACCTAGCAGATGCTTTAACCAAACCAGTCAACACTGACAAGTACATATGGTGCAGATCCTCTTATGGCCTAGCAGAAACGTAAGCAGCATGAAGATGGCAAGTATAGAAAGGATAGAAGAATCATAGATGATCATGTGTGAAGACTTGATTAAATCATCAAAGTCTTCAAGTGGGAGAATGTGAAGTTAGCTGGCACTAATTGGTGCAGCTAAGTCAACAAAATAGGCACCAATTCGGTGCCACTTGCAGCACCAATTGGTGCCACTTGCCTTGCTTTGTCTTTTGCAAAACAAAGGCAAGGATGCTTGCCTATAAATAGGCAGTGCATCCTTGCCATAAAAATCACACCAAAAGAGAGAAACAAGAGAGCAAGAAGAGAGAGTGAAGGAGAGTAATCCCATAAAGTTGTGAGGTATTTGTGAGATAGTAAGTGAGGTGTTTTCTCCTAATAATAGAGAGATTTCAGTTGTTCTCCTATTAGTAGAGAGAGGTTGTAATTCCCACATTACTTAGTAAAATCCTTCTATACTTGTCCGTGGACGTAGCCAAATTGGGTGAACCACGTAAATTCTTGTGTGTCTAATTTCTCATTCTTGTATGTCTAATTTCTCATTTTATCCTATCCTTTGCCTTATATCTTGTCGGGTTTGCATGCCAGTATCCTAACATCTTTCCCCTCTTCCATCCAATAAATAGCGCTCCAGCTCCGTGCAAAGGCAGCGCCGCAGCCAGGAATTGGACGCCGACTACAGCCCGCAGCGAAAACAACAACAACAACAACAACATCATCATCGGCGTGCTGTGGTCAAGCTTTCCAAGGAGAACGAACCAAGATCCCATACCCATAGTCACAGGCCCGATACCCCTACACTCAACCCCATCAACACATCCTCTTACTCTAAATTACTATTGATGCATCAACGTTCCACTTCCAACATCAACATCTCATCGGCTGCTGCGAAGCTGTTGAAATCCACTAGGATCTCCATTTCCACTGATTCCTCTTCGGATCATCACAACATCAATAATGATGTCAGAAGCTCTCTTCCTGATCTCCACGGCGATACTGATACTAGATTTCTAGCGGAGAGAAATCTCAACAGGCTTAATAATAATAACAATCCGTGTGCTTACCCTTGCTCCCGTTCTCTCAATTTACAGCGATCTAAAAGCAGCTGCGATCCCTCCTTGTTTCATTCACTCAAATCTGCAAAGCTGCCTCCAGTGGGCCCTTGCTCCAAGATCCCTATTGATGCTTCTAGAAAAACAAAGAAAGTTTCTAGTCACCAAGAAGATGTGCAATCTCTCAAGCTGCTGCACAACCACTACCTGCAGTGGAGATTTGTCAACGCAAAAGCACAGGCTTCCACACAAGCTCAGACAAGCGAAACTGAGGTACTATACTATCTCATTCCTTAATATTTGCTATTTTGTTCAATTCCAATCTCAAAAGTGATTAATCCTCTCTTCTCTTTCGTAGAGAAACCTGTATTCCCTTGGTGTCAAGATAGCAGAATTATACAACTCAGTGAAAAGAAAACGCGTTGAGCTTGGCCTTCTGCAGAGAATCAAACTTATATGGACCTTCGTTGAAGCTCAAGTAAGGCTGCTGCTGCTGACACACACACACACACATTCTTTTTTATTGTATCTATTGAATTCTACAGTTTTTTTTTCCCTCTTCTTCATCAACTTTTGCCCCAGAACTATAATAATGTATAACAATAAAAAAAACAAATTGCTTGTATCTCACCTGGTTGATGCGTTTAACTTGTGTTTTGCATTTAGGCATCTCTATTGTGACCAAACAATCTACAGTTACATGTAATAGTTTACAGCAACAATAGTGCTATTTGTTTTCTAATGGAATCAATTTTATAGATGCCATATCTGGATGAATGGTCAGCTTGTGAAACGGATTATTCAGTATCCCTGTCAGAAGCAATTCAAGCTTTGTTGAATGCCTCACTTCAAGTTCCAATCAGTGGAAATGCTAGAGTATGTTTTACTCTTTTCCTTTGGTCACTTTCAGGGTTTTATCATTCTTGTGTGCTGTACTCTGACAACGATATGGATATCCATTGTAGGCTGATATTAGGGAGGTAGGGGAGGCATTGAACTCTGCAGCAAAATTGATGGACACAATAGCTTTTCACATTGAAAGCCTTATGCCAAAGGTGAGGTGGATTTTCTCACATTTTTCTCTAATAATCAATGAATGGAAGTACTTCTGTTGGGAAGTGAAAAAACATCTAACCATAAACTATATACGCCAACCACACGGGTAGGAGAACCAATGGAGAAAAGTTTTCAAAGGAGGAAGGTTGTTTGAAAGGAAAGGAAAACAATGCGGCATAAGGGCATAGTGTTAGAAAGAGGGTCCCGTGTTTGCTACAAAATCTGAACAGTTAGTTAATTAGACTCAAAAGGTGGATAAAAAGAATGCTTGATGGTACTCAAAAGGTGGGCCAACCAACAGTCTGTTAACTGAAGTAGGTAGGTGCTTCCCTCTTTTTCCAAACAGAATTGCCTTCTCTTCTGTCACACCCATGTCTAATATGCCAAAATAGTGTCACAAGCTATAATCCTTACCTTAACCAAAATTAAATTTGCCTCCATTTCTTATCCTCCAACCCATCATGAATGATTCTTTTGAACATTTCTTGATGCAGGCTGAAGAAACAGAACATTTGATCTCAGAAGTAGCTAGGGTGACTGGAGGAGAAAGAGGTCTTATTGAAGAATGTGGGGATCTGTTGTCAATAACATATAATTCACAGGTCTGCTACACCATATTTCTGTTCATAATTAATTATACTACTGATATCTTATTGTATTCTGTGCCCATTCCCTGAGCTCATCAATCACTTAGATAAGAAGAAAGAAAAATGTTCAACTCTAATTAACTACCATGTTCGGACGCCCCTGTTCTTTTAACCGCTAAATGACGGTATTGATAAAATGGTGGGCCTGATTTCAGGTAAAGGAATGCAGCTTGCGAGGGCAGCTAATTCAGTTCTATCAGAGCCGTCACAATCAACAACAGGGAGAGGAGCAATAATGGACTCCGTATTATTTGTTTCTACATACATGAAGCATGGATGGAGTAGATAAGTAGAATCATCTCATGAATCTCTCTCCGATTCTGCCTCAAATGAGCTTTTTTGGGGCCATATTGTTTGTGCCTCTGCATTTACAATATGCATACAAAGAGTATGTCTTTTTTTTTTTGTCTTGTTTTGTTATGGTATTGTATGTACCACCATAGCAAGCAATATTAAACTGTAATAAAAATCACCAATTGGAGAGTTTTGTCATGGCAATTTATGACGTGTATATTATGCAGTCACTGCGCAGTTAAACCACAGCAGAACTGAATTATCTGGACAATTTCAGACAATGCACGCATGAATGTACACCACTCTTTCTCCCAGTACTAAAAAATCCCAGCTATCAGTCAGTTCCACGCTTCCAGTTTGAAAGGTAACACACAAGTAATAAACATAAAGAGCAACCCACCCTGAAACTTCTAACAATACCGTTTTCCAATTTCACAAACTCAATCAGGTAAAGAGTAATCTACATGTCTCCCTCTCTTAGCCAAAACTTCAAAAAGGGAAAAAAAAAAAATAATCATGAAATACGATTTCTTGCTAGCTTCAAGTATGGCTTTAAGTGGAACAGCAACCTTTCTTCGTGTTCCCCGAGGCATCGGCAACATTGATAGTGGTTCCTTGACCAGGAACTGTAGAATTGGCAGCTGCTTCCTGAGCTGCTAATGTCTTCTTGCTAATAATATGATAGATCTCTGTCAAAATGGTTTGGAACGCCTTCTCAATATTGGTGGCTTCTAGAGCTGATGTCTCAAGAAATGAGAGACCTTCCTTCTCAGCCAAGGCATGACCATCCTCCTCTTGAACAGCCCTGAGATGATTCAAGTCAGACTTGTTTCCAGCCATCATGATAACAATGTTTGAGTCTGCATGGTCTCTTAATTCACGAAGCCATCTCTGGACATTGTCAAAAGTCTGCCTCTTGGTTATGTCATAAACAAGAAAAGCACCAACAGCTCCTCTATAATAAGCACTAGTGATAGCTCGGTACCGCTCCTGACCTGCTGTATCCCAAATCTGTGCCTTTACCGTCTTCCCATCCACCTTCACCAAACGGAAAATAAAATAAAATAAAATAATGATCAGCTAGCTGTTTTAGTTTTGTGATTGGAGGCAACGAACATCAGTTAATTAAATGCCCCGGTAGCATACAAAAGATTTAGAAGCTTAAATCATATAAAGAGGCTTAGACACAAAGTGTAAACAGCAGATATTGAATGGACTACAAAAGGGGGAGCTTTGAGTTGTAATGGTATGGTGAGCAAATAGTTTTGCGCAAGGTTCCATTTCATCATATCATCAAACAAGCGGAGGGAAGGGAACTAGAATAACTTAATGTATTCTATCTAATAGGAATCCAACAAGGACGCGCATCACAAACTAAGTATCAAACGGGGATGGGATCGTCGTTAATAGTTTTGGGTTTGGAAGAGCTAACAATGAAACTATTAGCATGAATAGATAAGATAACATATGACTAACAAATGGATGGAAAGAAAGAATAATAGCAAAAGCAATCAATTAAAAAGCGAAACAATACATACAAAAAAAAAAAAAACTCAAGAAATGAGTCATGTCTGTGCCTTTTCTTTTTTGTAAAAAAATAAAACAAAATACAGTAATATGTATTTATGAAATGAATAATAAAAGAAAATGAAGAAATATTGAGAGCAGAGCATAGGAAAAGAGGAAAGGAAAATACTTGGAGAGTTCTGGTGGCAAACTCAACACCGATGGTGGACTTGGATTCCAGGCAGAATTCATTTCTGGTAAACCTGGAAAGAATATTGGATTTGCCAACACCAGAGTCCCCGATCAGCACGATCTTAAACAGATAATCATACTCATGATCTACTCTATGAGCCATTTTTTATCTTCTTTATTTTAATAATAGTAGCACCAATACTCTCTCCTCAGATCTCTCTAACCTGCCAGATCCAACAACCAAATTCACTTCTTCAGTCTTACATCATATAATCAGTCAATCAATCATACAAAACAAAACAAAAACAAACAGATCTATCTATCTATCCCCAAAGAAAGATTAAAAACAACTCACCCTCTGAATGAGGAGGGCAATCGATCGAGAAGAGAAATGTCCTCCCTTTTTTTATTATGAATTTTGTATGTGGAGTATATATACTTGCGCAGCAACCTTTTCTTTTTATATAATTTCGACGGAATTTTCTGTAAAAAATTATATATATATATTAGAAGAAGTTGGAGAATTGGGTGAGAGCGGAGAAAACAAGGACGGGGAGGGGAGGAGAAAAGGGTTTGAAACGGCCCAATAAATACAAGGTTTTTTTTGGGAGACCATTTTATTTCTTTAGGAAACAAATAAAATGTAATGCTCTATGTCTGTCTCTACTACTTCGAACGTGTAAGCGACGTGCCGTTTGTTATTGTTATTGTTAGTATTTAGGGGAAAAAAGGACAGGATGGTGGTGACAAATGAAAAGAAAAGAAAAGAAGAGGAGGTCAAATAACAATAATGGTGTGAGATGGGTGGCGATGGCAGCCTGGCTGACACTGGCGGAGGCAGGCAGTGGCCTTTTAGTGATTTCCACGCCCATTTATTTATTCGGATTTGGTGGAGGCCGGAGGGAGAATCATATTACTGAGCTCTTTTTTTAAACACACAGAGGGTATGTATGTATGTATGTATGTATTGGGTTCAACAAATTCAATGGCTCACAGATAACACACGTATTAAATAAAATTATTGTTATTGGGCCTGGGCTTTTGTCTCACCTTCATAAAAATAAATAAAGACAGGTTTGGGCTTGGTCCGGCCGCCTCCCGGGTTGTTTTCTGCTGCATCTTTTCTTTTGTTTATTTAAAAAGGAAGAAGAAACACACAAATCATTCTGTGCATGTCCCGTGTCTTTGAACAAGAAGAAGAGTTGCAGAGAGAAATAGTGACCGGACGATGGCTTTGAAGTTTTTGAACAAGAAGGGATGGCACACGGGGAGCCTTAGGAACATAGAGAACGTGTGGAAAGCTGAGCAGAAGCACGATGCCGAACAGAAGAAGTTGGAGGAGCTCCGCAAACAGATTCAAGATGAGCGTGAGCGTTCTGAGTTTCGTCTTCTCCAGGAGCAAGCTGGTCTTGTCCCGTAAGAATCTCCTTCTTTTTACATTTCTTCCCTTCAATTCCACTAACTAATCAAACTACTAGGGTTAGGGTTGGTAATTAATCACTTATTCATTATTATTCAATCGTGCCAGCAAGCTGGTTCTCTTCCTTTCTTCAAATTCAATTCAAATAAAATCAACCAACCAACCAATCGTACTACTGGGTTAGTAGGATGAGGGTTAGGGTCTTATTACTTAATTGATGATTCAAATGTGGCAGGAAGCAGGAAAGGTTGGAATTTCTTTATGATTCGGGATTAGCAGTTGGCAAGACCAGTGGCAGTTCCAGCGGAGGGGGGGTTGGAGTTGCGTTCAAGGCTCTTGAAGAATCCATTCCCGGCAGCACCAGCAGCAGCAGCAACAACAACAACGCGCCATCCTCTTCTGCCCAGCAGTCGTCTGCCCCTGGAGCCTTATTCGAGGACAAGCCTCACTCTTCCAATGACGCTTGGAGGAAACTCCATTCCGATCCTCTCCTTTTGATTCGCCAGCGAGAACAAGAAGCCCTTGCCCGTGTCAAGAACAACCCCATTCAAATGGCCATGATTCGCAAATCTGTAAGCTTCCTTCTCTGTTTTTTTCGTTTTTCTCTTTTTTTGATGAATAACCATTTTCAATGAATGGCTTCCTTATCTTTGTTTTCTCCATCAATGTAATTGATCATGCATTCCCTTTTGTAATGTAGAACTGTCTGTTAGGTTTTGTGAAAATACGTTATTAGATATGAAATTGATGGTGAATAGCTAGTTCTATCAACTGTTAAACTTAAATCTCAAGGTAGTAGTACCTTTGGTACCATAGACGTATCCTTGGCTCATAACCTGGCGACATCAACATTCCCATCCGACATGCATACTTTTATTTTTTTAATATTAGCTGAAACATTTCTATCTACATGCTGAGGGGAAAGAAGATCAATATCATTGGAGAATCTCAAACTTTTTATTGCAAATAACCAGTTTTGTGCGCTTGCTGAACCAATGATTACTTTTTTGTAGGTTGAAGCAAGTAAAGAGAAGGAGATGAACCATGATAGAAAGGAACACCAAAAGAAGCACAGTCATAGTAAAGGAAAGCATCACAAGCATTCATCGAAACTGCAATCTGATTCTGAAAATGTCAGCGGTGAAGGGGAAAGACGGAGAAAGACTAGTGATCACAAGCATTCATCTTCCAAACGACAATCTGATTCAGAAGATGTCAGAGTTGAAGGGGAAAAGAGGGGAAAAACTAGTGATAGAAGGAGTTCAAAGTATGATGAGCATCATTATAAAGCACAAGTTGATTCAGATGGTGAGTCAAGTGAAAGAGAAAACCAGAGAGGAAGGAATAGCTATCGGGGTTCAAAATACAGAGAGCGATCTCCTCGTGGGTATTCACACCCAAAAGCTGGAAAAAATGATGGTCAGGATACTCACAGGAAGAATCATGGCAAGTCAATGAATGAGAGGTATTCATTGGAAGGCAGGACAGATTTTGATGCTGATAGAAAGGGAAGGGATGCAAACAGTTCTCGTGAAGCAAGGTCTTATGCTTCTTCCGAGTCCGTTCGCTATGATTCAAACTATAAACGCCGAAATGTCGCATCTAAACTGACAGAAGAAGAGCGACTTGCTAAGCTACGGGAGATGCAAGTTGATGCTGAGTTGCATGAGGAGCAAAGATGGAAACGTTTGAGGAAGGCAGAGGAAGATGATGCACGAGAAGCTACTCATACAAGCATGTTGGGTGGCAGGAATTTCCTAGATGCTGCTCATAAAAGTGTGTATGGAGCTGAGAAGGGGGGGAGCTCAACCATTGAGGAGAGCGTCCGTCGTCGTGCACATTATTCACAAGGAAGGACTGAAGTGGGTGATGGCAATGCTTTTCGCCGATGAAGCACTTCAACCTTGGTTTTTGCCTTTCTTGTAGTTCCAGGTGTGTTCCTCACCTTTGAATGCATGTGCGCATGTTCCATAATATCGACCTCCCTCCCACCCACCTTTGTCAAACCGTCTTGTAAAAGTAAGTGATTGATTCAAATAGCTATTGATTTGATGTATCTCCTTGGAACTCTCAGCAACATCTTAAATGGTTGATATTATATCCAATTGTACACTTTATTATTTTGAAGATTTTCTAGAATTCACTAAATTATCTGGAAAACAAAATGCTGCTTTGCGTAAGTTTCCAATCATGCATATACGATGTCTTGAACTCCCCTTATCTTTACCCTATGTGAATAGAATAATCAAACTACTGTGATATTATTTGTTTTTTGCACTCCCTGTTGAAAGAGTAGACAACTCCTGCAAACTATAAAAGGGAAACAAAGTCCTATTTTCATTTTACACAACCGTTTAAGCTTTGTTTTTCAACCCAATGTACTTTTGACCATCAAATTTCAGGCCCCTTTTGCTCTGAGCCTGTGATAGCTGTCGTTAGTCCTCCTATCTCAACGTTATTCAAACTTTAGAGTACACTTGGATTCCCAATATTTCATTTGACCCTATTGTTTTTTGTTTTTGTTTATGAAACTCTTGAACCATTGAAAGAATATGTTAACTTTTGTTTTTATCTCCCTTTCCTCTTGTGCCCCCGAAGCATCTATTCTACCTATTCTACCCCAATCTATGTTGTGGCAGTCCTTGCTCCTTTAGGATCAACAGAAAAAAAAATTGTTCTTCAAATATAAAGCTCCCCCCCTAAAGTTACAGGATATTTTCAGTCAATTTTTCCTAAATATAGCTGAAATAAAAGATATTTGTGCTTTTTATATCCTTGGTGCCTAACTGCCTATAGGAATTAGGGAGTGAATTGCTAACAAAAACTTGCATGATATAGAAGAGCATTCATATTGAAAAACAATCATGGGGATTGGTTGTAATGTTTATGTAGTAAATATGACAGGGATGTCATATCCGAGGCGCTATTGATGTATGCATATGAATATCGACGATAAAGGGTAGCCTAATCTGTTGTTCTTTGGTTAAGAGATTCAGTCAATTTGAGCTTATTTTATTGTTTTATTTGAGTTATTTATGTTAGATAATTTTAATTGATTGCTTAAGCCTAATAGGTTAGTATTTTAGGGTTATGCTATTTATAAGTTTTTCCCTAAGTTTGTGAGAAAATTTTTTATAATGAAATAAAATGACAGATTTTTCTCCTCGAATTCTTTTTTCTTCATAGTTTTTTTTGTTTTTTTACTTTTAATTCTTAACTTTTTTCTTTCTTGTATTAATTCTTTTTTTTACTGTTTTGTGTTAATTTTGATACTAAAGCTTAGAGTTTTAATTGTTTTTATAATTAAATGATATATGGACTTGTTTAAATTCGTTGATATTCCTAAATGTTGTGATAAGCTTTCAACAACAGGGGAAAAAAAAAAATAGCATAGCAAATATATATGGAAAAAAATAGCATAGCAAATATATATGGCTTGTCTTTTCCTGTTTATAATCAAAATTTGAAAAAAAGAAAAAAAGAAACAGCCTTCAACCACTCGTTGCTCAGATAAAACCAGCCTCTCCCAGCAAACCTTGCAATTCCTTCCCTCTGAAATCAACAGGGCCCAGCATCTTTTCCAAACCAGCCGAACCAAACCCTTTTGTTTGGAAGATCTGCCACCTGCCATCAATCGTCAACCACCTCAAAAATCTCCACCATCGGTCTCGGCAACTACACCTACAACGAGAGTTTCTCAGGCAAATTAATTTACTAGAGACATGTTATCTGCCACATCATCAATTCTTTCCACCTCAGCTGCCACGCACACAACCTTTGCCATCTTATCAGCCATGTTGCCAATCTCTACCACGTTGTTTGAACTTCATCGCCATGTCCGTCCCAACACTGCCACATTAACACCACATCACCGTCATCATGTACTGTCCTATCAGCGCCATGTCAAACACCACATCACCATCATCATATACTGCCATATCAGTGCCATGTCAATGTCTTTGCCATATCATCGATAATAAATTCCAGCGTACTCCTAAGCAATTTAGCGAGTAAATCACTCTTTAGTTTTGTACTTGTTATTTAGAATTGTGATTAATATTATTTTTATATCTAAAAAATTAAAAAAAATCCCACCTTACATTTTTTTTTTGTTAATTTTTGTGCATCAACCTTTTTTTTTGTTATTGATATCTCTTACCTGGGGGTGAGAAAAAAAACCAAAAAACCAATTAAACCGAGAAAATCGGAAAAAAAATAACCGAAAAAATCAAACCGTGAAAAAAAAACTAATTAAAATTTTGAAAAAATCGATCGGTTCGGTTTGGTTTTGGTTTTATAAGCTTGAAACCGAAAAAACCGAAGCAAACCAAACCCAAACCGAAAAAAACTGGAAAAAACCGAGCCAAACCAGTTTGAACCGGTTTTTGTCCAAAAAACCGAACCGAATCAAAACCAATTGATTTGATCCGGTTTCAGTTTTTTTTTAAATTTTGGTTTGGTTACTTTTTTTGATAAAAACCGAACCGAACCGAAAATGATTACCCTCACTATTACCTTGTCCTCTTTGATAATTGTGAGTCATTGCCTTAACATTATATTTGATTAATCATTTACACTTAATGATCTAGTATTGCATGCTTATAATCTTATTGATGTTTTTTGTTCTTGATTAATCTTCACATAAAAAAAATAGCTTTATTTTTATATTGTGATTTCACTTGTAAGAATCATTTATGATCTCAATTTCATTTCTAAGTTAGTGTTGCATGCATTTATGTCATGATCATTTGGTGTCAAAGCTAAAGTTTACACTTACCGTAGACCCGAACCTTAGTGATACTCTTATATCTATTTAAAGAGAACTGCAAACTTAGATAATCAACATGTTTAAAAAAATTGAACCCTAAAAGAGTTCTCGAATAAAGCACTCAAAGACCAATAATCTTCAACATGTTGAGCTCCATGATCCTTTACCCTTGACACGTAATAAGGATGATGAAGATAATATCAATTTATTAGGTTATGTCCAAACTATATCTACTAAGACTTTTAATAGTGTTTGTTTAATTTCATATTCTTAGTCATATAGTGTTTATTGTTACGAACTTAGAAAGCATGTAGATCTTCTTTCTATGTCTCCATTCTATAATGTCTGATTTAGCTAAGTCTTTTGCAAGTAGAATTCATAATATGCATATTGAGATTATAAAACAAATTCAAGCAAGTAATGAACACTATAAATTTTGAGCTGATTTACATAAGTATCATGATGCATTTAATGTTGAAGATTATTTCATGATACAGATTAGACTTGAATGGTGTCTTTTGGAAGCCAGTCATAAATTTCAAGTGAGTAGTGCTAGACCATTCAAAGTGTTGCAAATGATTGAATCAAATAATTATGTCATTAAATTAACACTAAACTTTGATATTAACTCTACTTTTAAGATGAATGACCTCGTTATATATAAAACACAACAGTTTATCCCTGATGCTCTTTTTGAAACCCTTGCCCTATTATCCTTATCTTTAGCACAAAAGGAACATATTAATGCTACTTTGAATGCACAAATTGTTTTTACTAGGGACGGTGAATTTTAGCGAATCCCAATATATGAGTTCAACGACCAGATTTAGACTATACTTGGATTATCAAAGAGACATCACAACAGGTTGATCCTTATCTTTGGGAGTATTATTGGAACTGCTTTGAATTTTACTCAATGATGTCAAGTTCTTCCTGCCCTAGGAGAGTTGATGGGAACATTAGATCAGAGACACTATTTACACATGCGTATGATTATCGATAATGGAGGGTAGCCCAACTTGTTGTTCTTTGGTTGGGAGATTGAGCCCATTTAGACCTATTTCTTTATTTTATTTGAGTTATTTGTGTTAGACAATTTAATTGATTGGTTCAACCCAATAGTTGAATGTTTTAGGGTTATGCTATTTATATGTTTCTCTTTCAGTCTATGAGATAATTTTTCATGATGAAATAAAATGACAGATTTTCCCTTTTTGAACTCTTTTTTTTTCCTAGCTTGTCCCTTTCTTTGCTTTTTTTTTTATTTCCTGCTTTAATTCTTTTTATTTCTTGTTCCAAATCAAAATAGTAATAAAACAACTACACAAGAATAATCTCTTTTTCATTCATTAGCTTATGCGATGCATTTAATTTTAAGTTTGTATTTTTGATATTGCAATGGCAAATTAACCTTGTATCCTTATTGTTTAGTTTTTAGATGTTTTATTAGGTTAGGATGATTGATAAATATCTAGGTGATGATGCTTGGTGGATTGAAATAGTGAACACTTAATAGAGTAGTTACAAGCTATGTTCTCTCCTCGTCACTTATGTACAAAGAAGTGAAATGGACTCTTGAAAGCGAGGTTTTAACTACTTGCATGATAAATAACTGGTCAGTTGGCCAGAGGTTTGTTTATAGTTCTAATTAAGAACCTAGTTTGAATGGTTAACTTAACAATGTCTGTCTGCCATATGGATAGATATTTGCCTTGGATTTCTCGTGTTAGTAGGTATTTGTTTTGGATTTATCGGGTCAGTAGCTTACTACCCATCGACATTCGGGTCAATAGGTGTCGGCTTGTTTGGTCTCGGGTTTATAGGTATTTGCATGAGATTTCTTGGGTTGGTAGGTCTCCACTCGTTAGGAGTCAAGTCTGTAGGTATTTGCTATGGTCAATAGGTATTTACTTTGATTTTCTCGAGTTTGTAGCTTTCGGTTCTTCGAGGCTCGGGTCAATAGGTCTCATCTTATCACTGCTCAGGTCGATAGGAATTTGCCTTGGATTTCTTGAGGCGGTAGGTGTTGACCTGTTAGTGCTTTAGTCAATAGGTATTTGCCTTGGGTTTAGGGTTTGGGGTTTGAGATTAAGAGTTAGGGTCTAGGCTCTAGGCTCTAGGCTCTAGGGTCTTGGGTGTAGGGTCTAAGGTCTAGAATGTAGGGTTTGGGTCTGGGGTCTGGTTTAGGGTTTGGGTTTAGGGTCTCGAGTTTAGGGTTTGGGGTTTTAGGGGTTGGGTTTTAGGGGTTGGGTTTAGGGTTTTAGGGTTTAGGGTTTAGGGTTTGGGGTTTGGGGTTTGGGTTTGGGTTTGGGGTTTCGGGTTTCGGGTTTAGGGTTTCGGGTTTAGGGTTTCGGGTTTAGGGTTTAAAAAAAAGGGTTTAGGGTTTAGGGTTTAGGGTTTTAGGGTTTAGGGTTTTAGGGTTTCGGGTTTGGGGTTTCGGGTTTAGGGTTTCGGGTTTAGGGTTTAGGGAGGGAGGGAGGGAAAAATGAGGAGAGAGCAGCCACCATTGGCGACTTGGACGACGACAACTTTGAAGCCCTGTACTGACCGCCGGTGACCACCATATTCCCTTGCCGACCCCTCATCATCTTCCCCATCATCCCCTCTATCTTCTCACCGACCAACTTCTTAATCCTGCACCTTTAACTACATCTTCACCGTTCACCATTCATACCCCGCCCACAAACCACAATGAAAACCACTACTCATAACCCCAAAACCAAACCTGCCAATCCCCAAACCTCTTGGGCTGATAGAGTTAGAGTCTCTGACTCTAGCACTAGATTCACTCTGGAACCCCTTTCCAGACAACCAGTGGGTCACAACCTTAAGATCACGGAAGAAATACTGCTAGAAAATTCTGCACAATGGAAACGGTGCATGATAGGTTTTTTCCCAGGGTTTAGAATGCCATTCCATGCAGTTAATTCAATTGCATTCAGGGCATGGCGCTCACATGGTTTAGAGCATGTAATGACAACTTCCAATGGTTTCATCATCTTTCGTTTCAGCACAGAAGATGAGATGCATACAGTGTTGGAAAAAGGGCCATGGATGTTTGGAGGGAAGAATATCATCCTTCAACAATGGCACCCACGGTTTCAGTTTGATAAAAGCAAAATCTCAACCCTCCCAGTATGGATCCGACTCCATGGATTGCTTTTTCCCTTGTGGTCTAAACAAGGCCTAAGCTTGGCAGCAAGTATGGTTGGAAGACCCTTCTCTTGTGATGAACTCACGTATACTTGCAGCAGGCTTGAGTATGCAAGATTATGTGTTGAAGTTGATGCTGCTTTGCCTTTTGTCCACAGCTTTGACATCGACAGTCCTCTCTCAATTGCACCCATTACAGTCACTGTTGCTTATGAATGGACTCCGCCACGCTGTGAAAAATGCAAGGTATTTGGACATTCATGTGCCTCACCATCGCCAATTGTTGAGACCACTGTTACAGCAACTGAAACTCCCCCTACATCCTCCCCCCATCCGCAACCGCCAAATCTTCCCACTGCTAATCCCTCCACCACCAACACAGCTACACCCCCTAGCCCCCATCCTACTGCAGAAAGCCCTGTTACAGTAGCTGATCCTTCCACTCACCCTATATCCCAGCCACACATAAATCCTTTACCATTACCTACCTCAAACATAATCCTTCACCCTGATGCAGCAAGCCCAACAGATAGGGAGGACTATGACTCCAGCCAAGACTCAGGTAATGAACTCCTTGGCTTTTAACATCATCATTTAAATACACTGCAAGCTACTATATGTCTTGAGAGTAAGATGGACTCTCTACGTACCACTAGTGAGATTGCCTCTACTGACCAGGAGGTTTCAGCTGAGGCTTCAACCTCTGTCAATATAACTGATCACCAGGTTCAGTCCCCACCCCCTACTCCGGCTACTGTGAGGAAGAAGAAAGGGGGCAGGAAAAAGAAGGAGGCCCGGGGCCTTTAGTTTTCTTCCTTTATAATTGCTCTTTACCTCTCAAATAAATGTTCATTATTGGCAGCTGGAACATATGGGGACTCAATAGCCTCCAAAAACAAAAAACCGTCCATACTTGGACACAAAAACACAATTTAGATATCTTTGGTCTCTTGGAAACTAAGATTGCTACTCATAATTTGGCCGCAACAGTATCCAAACTTGCACCTTCTTACTGGCACTACCATTCCAATATCAATTCCTCTTCCTCATGCCGTATTCTTGTTGGTTGGAACTCCCAAAAGCTAAGCCTCACCTGCATTCACTCCGGCCCTCAATGGTTAACTTGTGATATTCTCCAACCAGACTCCACAACCCCAACCAGAATAACCTTTGTCTATGCTTTCAACACCCCATCCGAAAGATTAGCCTTATGGAGTTACATCTCTCATAAAAGCTCCCTCAACTCTAATACTCCATGGATTGTAATGGGTGATTTTAATGCAATCATGCACGCTGAAGACAGAATAGGGGGTGACACAAGATGGCCTCGACATCAAGATGACTTTAGCTCCTGCATATGCCAATCAGAACTCCTACAAATACCATACGCAGGCTTAAGATACACATGGCACAATGGCCAACATGGCAGTAACACTATCCAAAAGAAACTTGACTGGATCTTTGGTAATTCCTGTTTATTATCTCAATGGCCTGCAGCTCATGCAACCTTTCATCCTCGATGCATTTCTGATCATAGCTCAATGGTACTTCACTTGCACAACCAAAACCGCCAGAGGTGCACTCCATTTAAATTCCTGAATATATGGGCCAAACGAGATGACTTCTTGGATATAGTCAGCTCATCTTGGCAGACACATGTTCCTGGGAACCCAATGTATCAATTCACTACTAAGCTGCGCCTCCTGAAGTCAGTCCTAAAGCAACTGCATCATCATCATACAAGTGATATCTCTGGCAGAGTGGCAAAAGCTAGAGAGGACTGGTTTGCTGCTCAACGTATTCTTGATGACAATCCAACATCTCCGGCAGCTCAGTCTACTAAACGACATCTTGCCAGCGACTACATGAAGCTATGTCAAGATGAGGAATCTTATTACAAACAACGGTGCAGAGTCCAATGGCTTCAATTAGGAGATAAGAATACTGCTTTCTTCCACAACTCTTTACTGCATCATCAATCCAGAAATAGAATCCACAAGCTGATGAATGAGGAGGGTGCTACCATCACTGATTCGCAGGAAATTGGGAAGCTAGCAGTATCATATTATGAGCGCCTACTCACAGCCACACCTACTGCTTTACCTGAGGACATCACCAGCATATACCCCAACACTATCTCAGATACTTCAAAACTTACTGCCAGCCTTCCTATCACCAATGAAGATATTAAGAATGCCTTGTTTTCCATTCCTGATAACAAGTCCCCTGGCCCCGATGGATACAATGCCCTATTCTTCAAACAAAGTTGGAGTATCATAAGGCATGACTTCATTGCTGCGGTCAGGTATTTCTTCTCACACAATTTGCTTCCTCGCTGTGTTAATGCTACTCGTGTAGCACTAGTTCCGAAGGTAGAAAATCCTGCAAGTATGAATGATTTCAGGCCCATCTCCTCTATACAAATGCATATCCAAGTTAATTGTTGTCAGGTTGAAAGCGGCATTGGCAGAAGTAATTGGTCCATCACAATCTGCCTTCCTCCCTGGCCGACAAATTTCTGATGCCATTCACCTTACTCAAGAGTTAATGCATAATTACCACCTCAATACAGGACCGGCCCGATGTGCTCTAAAAATTGATCTGAAGAAGGCCTTTGATACGGTCAGCTGGGAGTATATTCTAGCAGGGCTTACTGCTATTGGCATTCCGCAGAGCATGATTAACTGGATCAACACTTGCCTCTCCACAGCTCACTATACTATCAGCATCAATGGGGAATCACATGGCTTCTTCAAAGCCACCAGGGGTATACGGCAAGGAGATCCACTCTCCCCTTACCTATTTGTGTTGGCCATGGAAGGCCTTGGAGGCATTCTGCACAAAGCAGCTCAGCAAACAACTTTTCGGCATCATTGGCGTTGTAAGCCAACCAATATAACTCATGTTTGTTTTGCAGATGACCTCATGCTCTTTTGTCATGCTGACATTGGCTCCATTGGTGTGCTGCGGTCTAGCTTAGACAGCTTCACCAAACTCTCAGGACTCACAATCAATTTTGCTAAGAGCTCCATGTACCTCTCAGGCATCGATGAGGGCATGCAACACACTATTACAAACTGGATTGGTATAGAGCAACGCACCCTCCCTGTGCGCTATCTTGGCATTCCACTTATTTCCACCAGACTCACCAACACGAATTGCATCCCTCTGCTGGAGAGAATTACTTCCAGGATTAAGCTTTGGACTTCCTCTTCTCTCACATATGCTGGCCGTCTACAACTCATCAAGTCCATCCTCTTCTCTATACAGGTCTACTGGTCTTCTATATTTATTCTGCCATGCTCCACACTTAGAAAGATTGAAAGCCTTTTGGCAGCTTTCTTATGGCGTGGCACTTCCTTAACCACTTCGGGAGCCAAGGTGGCTTGGAATTCTGTATGCTACCCCATGCAAGAAGGTGGCCTCGGCATCAAGAAACTAAAAGATTGGAACAAGGCTGCAACATTAAAGCATATATGGCGTCTCCTCACAGAAACAGATTCGATATGGACAAACTGGGTCCATGCAGTGCTGCTACGACAGAAATCATTTTGGCAAACCCCTATTCCTTCCACTCCTTCGTGGACTTGGAGGAAGATACTTCAAAGTAGGGATTGGTGTCGAGGCTGGTTCCTAACAGGCGTTGGTGATGGCTCTTCCACTTCTTTGTGGTATGACTACTGGCTGCCTGAAGGGAAGAGATTAATTGACATTCTTCCACTGCGTACACTCACGTCAACAGGACTACCTTGGACAGCAAAAGTTTCTGATATAATTTGTAGAGGGCAATGGCACTTTCCTATCGGCCAACCTGCACTGCAGGGGATATGGGATTCCATTACTTTTCAACCTTGCCAATCCTTATCAGACAATTGCATTTGGAAGGGTCACACATCGGGCAAGTTCTCTATAGTGTCTGCATGGGAACTTCTTCGGGATACCAGACCAACCACCAACATGCATCACCTCCTCTGGTTCAAAGGCCACATTCCACGTCAATCCTTCATTCTCTGGCTAGCATGCTTGGGTCGGCTGCGCACCATGGATAGACTGCACTCAACAGGAATCATCACGAACAACACATGCATTCTTTGTGGACTTCATGTGGAGACACATGAACACTTATTTTTTGATTGCAGCTTCACTGATTCAGTTTGGCGATCAATCAACACCCGAGCCCAATTGCAATGGCCACACACCTCCTGGCAGGATCTTCTCCAATGGGCATCTACACACTACAGGCAGCAAAATGACATCACGCACATGATAGCTCGCCTCCTCTTATCAACCACGGTCTATTTCCTTTGGCATGAAAGGAATAATCGGGGCTTTAGCAACCAGCACCGAACTGGTCAAACCATTGTGGAGGAAATCTATCAGCTAATCCGAACACATCTAACACACATGGAACATGCAGACAGGATCCCTGACTTTGTTTGCACCGTATGGCGATTGAGGGACAGCTAAGGGAACAAATGGGAAAGCTTGATGTTTCGCAGCTGTTGTATATGGCAAGAACAATCTGTGGAAGAAAATTAATTACATAACCACTGTTCACGTAGTGGCTATGCATGGTTTCTAAAGGAAGAATTAATTGCTTTCTACTGTTCACGCAGTGGACATGCAAGTTTCCCTTTCTTTATTCATTTATTTTGATACTGATTTGTTGCCAAACTTCTGTTTTTTTTAACGTTCTGAGTTTTTCTTAGTTTTTTCCTTGGGGTATGCCCCTCGTAAATCTGTAGCTACTTTCTTTTCTTTATATACTACTTAACTTTTCCAAAAAAAAGTTTAGGGTTTAGGGTTTAGGGTTTACGGTTTAGGGTTTACGGTTTAGGGTTTGGAGTTTAGGGTTTGGGGTTTAGGGTTAAGGGTTTCGGGTTTAGGGTTTAGGGTTTAGGGTTTAGGGGTTTAGGGTTTAGGGTTTAGGGTTTAGGGTTAGGGTTAGGGTTTAGGGTTTAGGGTTTAGGGTTTAGGGTTTAGGGTTTAGGGTTTAGGGTTTTAGGGTTTAGGGTTTTAGGGTTTAGGGTTTAGGGTTTAGGGTTTCGGGTTTAGGGTTTCGGGTTTAGGGTTTCGGGTTTAGGGTTTCGGGTTTAGGGTTTCGGGTTTCGGGTTTCGGGTTTCGGGTTTAGGGTTTCGGGTTTAGGGTTTAGGGTTTAGGGTTTCGGGTTTAGGGTTTAGGGTTTAGGGTTTAGGGTTTAGGGTTTAGGGTTTAGGGTTTAGGGTTTAGGGTTTAGGGTTTAGGGTTTAGGGTTTAGGGTTTAGGGTTTAGGGTTTAG
>Ga0325411_1002654_pt1 | contig 20249 bp, 9 predicted proteins | sample PopdelMetagenome_13_FD_206181 | JGI IMG/M metagenome (GOLD analysis project Ga0325411, IMG submission 206181) | Populus deltoides microbial communities from Bellville, Georgia, United States - Xylem-PdIQD-R4 | ecosystem: Host-associated > Plants > Phyllosphere > Stem > Wood/Secondary xylem...
TATATATTTAATTTGTGATTTTCCTTCTACATCAATTAGACTAAGATTGGTTTGTATGTTTATATCATAAAAATACAAATCCGGTATTTAAAATACCCGGTTTTCAAAAAAAAAAACTTTTGTTTTCATGCATACGGCTAAGTCTCTCAAAGCTAAAAAAAAAAAATCATATTGTATTTTTATACAAAAATAGAAAACTTCAAAAAATTTATATATTATATTTTAGCATGCATTTCGGCTTTAATAACCAGTTTATTAAAGTCATGAGAACTTGGCCAATATTTCAAAAAAATCAAAAAAAATATTTTTGTTTAGTTTTAATGTCTGGAATTACGAATTCATACGTAAAATGTATTCCTGATTTTAAAAATGTAGTTCTTTTATAGACATTAGGGCCGGTTAGATTTTTACCCATAAGATAAGAACCTCCTTGCTGAGGAGGGCTTTTCTTGAACCCTAGACGGACCAACATGAGAAGACCTTAGATTTTTTTTATCAGACAATAAAACAATGCAGCTTACCTTAGGTAGGGCGTATTTGGGGTGCTAATACCTTCCCTTTACGCAATCAGTCTCCGTACCCAATCTCTGAGACCAGTTAGGGTTCCTAGTGACCAAAATACTAGGTGGCGACTCCCATACCATTTTTCACCGCTAAGAGACAAAGAATTCCTTGTCTCCCCACATTTACCAGAATTATATCCATATACATTGAGGGTGGACGATCGCCACTACGTCGACACGTGCGACAAGCATCATAAATTAACTTAATTTGTGATCAGCAACAAAAGACAGATGATGAAATTAAGTCCAAGGAGAAAAAATTTTTAAAGTTAGAAAGCATGCAAGGTTTATAGTGCTAATGATATTGAGAAGAGAAACCAAACCAGATGGCATTTAAAGCAAACTTTGTTTGGAATGGCAATCACAAATCAGGGAAAAACTATGTTTTTACCTTTTATTAATTTTTTTTCTTCTTTTCACTTTATATTCAAAAGTGAACATTTTTTTGAGAAAATATTTAATTTTATCTTTAAAAAAAAATTTACAAAGATGGTTATAAGCACTAAGATGAATGTATCTTTTCATTTGTTTTCTTTTATAGCTTGAATTGAACTTTTAATATCAAGGATGTAAAAAAAAAACATGAAAAAATTGAGTTTTTTTTATTTAGGTGTTCACCGTTTATACTTTTGTGAGATAGGAGTAATATAATAGAACATGATTTGTTCTTGATTTAATTTGATTTTTTTATTTTTTTTTTGGATGACTAACTTAGGATAAATCCTAAGCTACCTAGATATCTTAATAAATGAAGGATTAAGTCTCAACTTAGTTCAAAATGATTTTTTTCTTATGTGTCATTCATAGTTTATACTCTTGCAGACCAAGAATATTACATTTTTCTGTCTAATAGTTTAGGCTCATGTGATGTGGAGCTTGAAAGACCTTCGAAAATGAAATTTCTTCAAGAGCTTCCCATTGATGGATCTGATTCGTAGACCATTTTTGTCAACAAGTTTGTACGTTCTACATTGACTCATTTGAGTTGTAATGGTACATAAGGAAATGACTTTGCTGCATATATCTACGAGTCACATGACGGCAAGCTCCTTAACTAAGCCTATACCAAGATATGTATTTAAGACTCATGATTGGGAATTAGGATTATGTAGGTTTTGATCTTTATATTAGTGATCTTATTATACTTTGTGTTGCTTATACTTGGATAAAAATTATTTTTATAAGGTATTTATTTTCACTATATTGTTTAAATACTAAGAAATAATGATATTAACACCCCATACACGTGCACACACACATATGAACATATATATAACCATATGTATAGTCTATAAATAGGTTGATTGATTCACTCACATGAACAATCACTTTGGCGTTTAAGTGAGCAAAATAAAACATGAAAAATATCGCCCTAATTAAATATCAATATAAGGTCTTTGTGACCATATTTAGATGATCTCACCATCCATATCAGCCTAAAAAAGCTAGGTACGAGTTCAATTATTTAGTGTTAGGCATGGTTAGCATTGAAAGAATTCAAATTGGATACTCTAGGAGTGACCAGATCAAGGCTTATATAGTATTTAGAGAACTACATATACTTTTTTAAAAAAATTTTAAAAAAAAATTCTCTACCATAATATGAATGTCATACTACATGTGCTAAAGCAAGCATAAAAAGAGGTGAGTGAATGGATCCCTGCTTCCTCATCATGTGAGTCCTTAAAAATATTTTTTTTGTTTGTTATTTATTACTTCCCTTAGCCACTTTTGGTTATATCATGAAGATAAAAGAGTGGTGTTTTCTACTTTAGCATGTCACATACGATCATAATTGATTCGACCTTATAAGACAATATTGCTAGGAAAACAATTTTACTTTAACTTGATGATACGAGTACGAAGGGAAGACTTTTGAATTACATTGAGATACTATAACTTAGTGTCAAAAAATTATTCTGAGAGGCTGTCTGCATGCAGCATAAACATACAAGCACCATTAGACTATCACTAAATGGAGATAAAATGATTTCCATGATCCATATAGGAATATACATGGTGAACATGCATGGTCGTCAGTCTGTGGGTGGCTTACATTGCCTTGTCCAATCGCTGCATCAAATGAAACCTCCATAACTTTACTTGAACAAGTGGATGATCTATCAATTAGGGGCTGATCAGTCAAGGAGATGAAAGTGTCTAATAGAAATGTGGATGTGGTTTGAATCAATCCCAGCCACCAGCAGATGGAGGATGATATCATCTTATTAATTAATCCACCTTAAATCTAACTCGTGAAAACTTAAAAATGGAATTTGATAAAAATAGATGAAAACAAAAGGGAAGGAACCCTCTCTTGGCGCCCACAGACTGGGGTAGAAAAATTATATGAAGGGTTGCCTTATTTAGATTGAAGGCATTGGAAAAGCTACTAAGCAAAAGATAGGCTGAAGGATTTTTTTTTTTTTTTTTTTTTTGCGGTTTCATCCCCTGGTGGTTATGTAAAGAATTGCAATTGCCTTGAAAGATCCTTTTATTCATCACCTGGAATGAAAAGAAGTGCTAACAAAGCACTCCTTAACAACTGCCCTTTGCACCCTTTGCAAATTCACATCCAAAAGAGTAAGAGAGTTCACAGAAAAGATGGCTGGAGGAGCTTTTGTTGGGCCAAGTACGGGGGTGATCTATGAAGGTCGTGTCACTACCTTCGTTATCACCACCTGTTTGGTTGCTGCCATGGGTGGTCTCATTTTCGGTTATGACATTGGTATCTCAGGTAATAAATGGAAGATCTTTTAATCATCTTTGTTGTGGTGACAAAGATTATTGATGAATTATATCTGAAGGCACTAATGAGTGGATGATTCTGTACAATGTTGCAGGTGGGGTGACTTCTATGGACTCATTTCTCAAGAAATTCTTCCCATCTGTGTACCACAAAGAGAACGAAGATCATCAAGAGAGCATGTACTGCAAATTTGACAGCCACTGGTTGCAATTGTTCACATCTTCTCTCTACCTTTCTGCTTTGGTAGCCTCCTTCTTTTCCTCTACGGTTACCAGACTATTCGGCCGTAAAATCTCTATGTTGTCTGGAGGGTTGGTCTTCCTTGTTGGTGCCTTTCTTAATGGTGCTGCCGCCAATGTAGCAATGCTTATACTTGGTCGTTTGTTGCTTGGTGTTGGTATTGGCTTTGCTAATCAGGTAAACTGTTTCTCTCAGTGTTGGCTTTGAAATGGTTATAACGTTTGAAATTGATTTTCGTATTTTCTCTGTTCTATACAGTCTGTTCCAATTTATCTATCTGAAATGGCACCAGCAAAGATTAGAGGAGCGCTTAACATTGGTTTCCAAATGGCCATTACAATCGGTATCCTTGCTGCAAATCTCATTAACTACGGAACATCAAAGATCAAAGAAGGATATGGCTGGAGAATTTCTTTGGCTCTTGCAGCTGTCCCCGCTATAATGATGATTGTTGGATCATTTTTCCTTCCAGACACTCCCAATTCTATCCTTGAGAGAGGCCACCCCGAGAAAGCGAAGAAAATGTTGCAAAGGATTCGCGGCACGAACAATGTTGAAGTAGAATTCCAAGACCTAGCAGCCGCAAATGAGCTTGCGAAGAGAGTGGAACACCCATGGAAAAACATCTTGCAGCCAAGATATAGGCCTCAGCTTGTCATTTGCATATTGATTCCATTCTTCCAGCAAATTACTGGAATCAATGTCATCAATTTTTATGCACCTGTTCTCTTTAAGACCTTGGGTTTCGGAGATGATGCTTCACTTATGTCTGCAGTTATCACGGGCATAGTTAATGTTGTCTGTACAGCTGTTTCCATCTACTCAGCTGATAGGTTTGGGAGAAGAATTTTGTTCCTTGAAGGAGGCATTCAGATGATTATTTGCCAGGTATTTAATGATAACCTTAACCAATTTCTTTACTATATTAAAACTCTTCTAAGTATGACGGATTCACATTAGATTCATGCTGATTCAATGAATATGTTTGCTTTGATTGCAGATACTTGTTGCAGTCATGATAGGCATCAACTTTGGAACAAATGGTGTAGGAAACATGTCAGGTAGCACAGCCGACTTTGTATTGTTCTTGATCTGTGCTTATGTTGCAGCATTTGCCTGGTCTTGGGGTCCATTGGGATGGCTAGTGCCTAGTGAAATCTGCCCTCTTGAGATAAGATCAGCGGGGCAAGCCATCAATGTCTCAGTCAACATGTTCTTCACTTTCCTCATTGGCCAGTTCTTCCTAACCATGCTCTGCCACTTGAAGTTTGGTCTATTCTTGTTCTTTGCTGGCTTTGTTGTTATGATGACCATCTTCATCTACTTCTTCTTGCCCGAGACGAAGAATGTCCCAATTGAAGAAATGAACACTGTTTGGAAGGCACATTGGTTCTGGGGCAAGTACATCCCTGATGATGCTGTCATTGGAGGCCAAAACTTGAAGGAGCTGACTGCGTGAAATAACCTTGTACAAACAGTAAAGGTAGCACCGCGCACGGATTTGATTGTGAGCGGTGGTTGTAATTGTTAAAAGTTTAGGGTTTTTTTTTTCTTCTTCTTCTCGTACAAAAGCCTGTTATCTAGTTCTTCTTCTTCATTGAAAATAGACCTCGTCTCATTTGCTCATTTCTAGATATGTTTCCTCTCTAGTTTTCTTACCAAATCAATAAACCTGCAGTTTAAATTGCAACATAAAATCTGGAACTCATCCAACTTGTTCAATACATCACAATTTAATTTCCCTCTAGAAAATTTAATATCATCGTCAATCTTACATTCATCAGATTAAATATTAAGAAATTATATTTCACCCCCAGCCAACTAATTTCACCACTCCCTTCAACATCAAGAGCAAACGTAAAGATAATTCCAACAATACTGCAAATAAACAAATAAACCAGGAGAAGGAAATCCTCAATAATTTAAGAAGTTCCAGATCTTCTCTTGAAAATGATGTCCTATCTTATTCATCAGCTCAAATTATACAATTGGATGTCTATACAGACTGTAATATTAGAAAATGTCAATGAAAGCTGGACATTTGCTCACATCACATGATTCTCAAAACTAGCCAAAATGTTGAAGGAATATCCATGTCTATGCAACTGATATGGACTCCAAGAGAGCATCAACATATTCTTTAAGTTTTGCCTTGGTAATTGCACCTTCCCTTCTGCTTTCAGGCACTTCCTTCCCATCTTTAAAAAGAACCAAAGCAGGCAATCCATAGACTTTATACTCTTTAATTAAGTTGGGGTTCGCGTCATGATCGATCTTAACAACCTTCAATCTATCCCCATATTCCTAAAAGTTAGAGAAACAAAAACCATATCAGAAAAGATTAACCATTTCTTGGCCCTATCAATAGAAAGCGCCTCTTAATCACATCTAGATAGGACCCTCCAACCAGCTCTGGCGCACCAAATGCTATCCACATCAAACTAGAAAAATCATGAGAATTAATTCTTTTTGCTCCCATCTCAAAAATACATGAATTGGGACAGTGAAAAAGAAAACCCTTTTGTAATCGAAGGCTAATGTATAATTGAATAATATAGTAAGAAAAAAAGATACCTGAGCCACAGATTCCATGGCAGGAGATATTAACCTACAAGGACCACACCAGGTTGCCACAAACTCAACAAGAACTGGACGGTCAGAATTTAAGACAACATTTTGAAACTCACTTTCGTTAATCTCTGTAATAGCTCCACATGTTATTGTAGTAGACTTGTGAACTTTACAGAAGCTAGTTGACCTTCTTGAAGAAGAGGATAGTTTTCTTTGACTTTGAGTCGAACGTAACAAGAAGAGCTTCTTTGGAGAAGATAAAGAAGCTGTGGAAGTAACTGTACGAAGTGGAGGAAGAGAAGAGGTGGATAAAGGAGTAGAAGTGCTTGAGAGGATAATCTTGTCCATGGTGGAACTTGAGAGGGAGAGAGAGTTGCAGGGATTTTTACAGCACTGGTGGATGTTGCGTACAAGGTTTTTGGAGGTGCATAGAGATCAAAGAAATTCTTTTTAAAAAAAAAAGCCAATGGATGAATTTTTGCCACGTCAAAGCGCATGGTCACGTGGGGTTCACCTGGATGTTGGGTGTAGCTTGTTTGTAATTTGCCAAGTTATGATAAAGTGAGCCATTTCATTTTCTTTTTCTTTTTAATTCTTCCCAACCAAGGAGTCAGATGTGTTTTATATCGGGTTATTTTTTAAAATATATTTTTAAATAATATTTTTTTTAATTTATTTTTTATATTTGAATATCAAAATAATCTAAAAATATTTAAAAAAATAATAATATAAAAAAAATTGCACTGCAAGTACAAATGGTGCCTTGGTGCCTAAATAGATTTGTTTTTTACGTTTATAATTTCTAGTATAAAATGTAAGAAGAAGTTGCAAGAATTTTTTTTTAAAAAAAATGTAACAATATATATGCTTATGATTCTAAATAATTTATGCATATAGATATTGTGATATTTAGAGTGTTTACAAGAATACTTTGTAATGGGTTATGATTTTTAAAAAACCTCCCTCATTTAAAGACCTTTACATGAAAGTCATAATCTAAATGGGGTTATGTTTTTTTTTATCTCAACTCTAAGTTGGGCCATGGCATACTCATGTCCAACTCCACGTTGGGCCAGGGAGCATCCACACTCAATTCTAAGTTGAGTCACGACATATCCGCGCCCAACCCAACGTTGGGCTAAGACGCGCTTGCGCCCAACCCCATGCTGGGTCAGGGACGCACCTGCACCTAACCAACCCCATGTTGGGTCAAAGATGCGTCCGCGCTCAACTTCACGTTGGGCCATGACACAACTACACCTTATCATTCTTGGGTTCTGCGTATGAGCTGAACTCAACTCCTCTTAGGCTCAGGGTATGGCTAAAAGGTAACTTCACACTGAGCCTTCCATACTCTTGGTTTAGGCAAGTAATTATGATGTCCATCACATCCCATTAAATACGAACAAACGGTTCATGTTTATATTAATTAAATATGATGGCATAAGTAGTAAAATAATATTATTTTACTATTACGAGATTACATTTCTACCCCTCCTACGTTGTATGAAGTAGGTCAAACCAGGTAATATAAAAGGAAGCATGAGTATACAAAGAGGGGTTCGAAACCTTATACTCTAAGACATAACACAATCCTTCTTTTTCTTCTCTAACTTCTACATTTTTTTCTCCTTATTCCTTTCTATCTTCATAAAAGCTCATTAATGTCTTTTGCCACATAAAAATATCTCGTACTGACTTGATTTTTGAAAGGTCCCCCATCAACACTCTCAGGGGTCTCTAAGGAATTTTGTGCAGGTATTTATTCAAGAAGAGATTCACACCCCCTAAAGAAATCCATTAAAGAAAAAGCCAATGTAGTCTTGAAGTAAAGGTCATAGGACATACTGTGAATAATATCCAAGAATCTCTAAGAATAATTAATTCCAGAATATTTCCTGTAATTTTTGTATCTCATCTTTTTTATTTTGTTTTAATTGGTTATCAAGATTCAATACACTAAACAATTTTGTTTCCTTCGAATAAAAGTTGTTAAGATAGTCATTACCATCAAATTTGTGACACCTAGTAATAGCAACCATTTTTTGTTTTTTTTAAAAAAAACTTTCTTCACCTTTTCTAGATGAAGAAAATATTTTTTTAAGCCTTATTCTATTTAACGACTATAAAAAATCTATTTCCTCGTTCACCTTGTAAATTTTATTAGAGTTGCTTTTTTTCACACAAAAAAAAAAAAGAGTTAAATTACCTAATCTTCATGAAATTATTTTGCATTTCCTTCTATATAAGCCTTTCATTAAGTAAATTTGTTTATATATTGCTAAAAATAAATTATAAATTATTCTTTTATAATCTTATTCATTGAATAGATGGAAAATCATAATAAATCTTGTTCATATGATAAAGGAGATCATTTTAAAAAATTAATTCAATTTATTCTTGTACTTTAAATCAAGTCTCTAATTTATGATTATAAATATAATTGATTTCAATTTGTCCATAAATATAAGGTTAGTGGTCATTATATACTTTTTAATTGGATTTTTTTTTATTTTAATAGAAAGGAATACTTTTATGTGAGAAACTCAAATTCTACTTGATTTATAAAAAATAAAAAACAAGTAAATAAAATATAAAAATTAATTTCACATGACAAATATTATTTTATAATAAATTAGGTTGATTTTAAGTTTCTATACCCTGACCTCTATTAAAATATCTAACAAAAGTATAGATAGCTACGAGCAACTAAACTTATAAAAATATATTAAAAACAGATTGTAAAATATAAAACCAAATTAAGCTAATTTTTTAAAATAATTTTCAATAAAATTAGCTTTATTTATTTTTATGGGCTTTTTTATGGGCTGCGCCGTAGATATATCCAAAACCCAATTTATTAATTAAAAGGAAAGAGACAGACACCTAGAATATCTAATCTTCAGGCTACTAAACTCCTCTCTTAAGTCTCTTCAGGGGGAAATAATAATAATAATAATAACAACTCTCCCTTCTATAAAAATTAATACCAATCATGTCCTTCACCGGAGCTCCCCCATTACCTGCAGTGACCGCCGCAGCAACCACCACATCGAAACAATATTTCTGCTACCAATGCAACCGCACAGTCTCGATAACTCCCTCTTCCCACGATGATCCATTTTGCCCGATTTGCCACGATAGCTTCATTGAAGAATTCGAAACCCAAAACCCTCAAAACCCGAATCCATTCTCCGACTCGTATTTCAACGACCCATTTGACCCCTTCTCTTCTCTCTTTCCTCTCCTCTTCCAAAACTCTGGCAATTTCTCTCATCCTGAATTTCCAACCCGACCCGGATTCTCCGACCCGAATGCGTTTAACCCCCTTGAGTTCCTCCGTTCTCACCTCCAAAACCTTCATTCTGGTGGGGGTCGGGTCCAGTTCGTGATTGACAACAATGGACACGAACCTGGTCTTCGATTCCCAGATGGTAATTTTGGTGATTATTTTATTGGGTCGGGTTTGGAGCAACTGATCCAACAGTTGGCTGAGAATGATCCGAACAGGTATGGGACGCCTCCGGCGTCAAAAAAGGCGATTGAGGCATTGCCCACGATGAAGGTTACCGAGGAGATGATGAAATCAGAGATGAATAATCAATGTGCTGTGTGTAAAGATGAGTTTGAGGGAGGAGAAGAAGTCAAAGGGATGCCATGTAAACATGTGTTTCATGAGGATTGTATAATACCTTGGTTGAACATGCATAATTCGTGTCCAGTTTGTCGGTATGAGTTGCCTACTGATGATCCTGATTACGAGAATAGATCTCCTGGAGGGCAAGGGAGTGGTGGGGGTAGCGCTGGAGGAATGGAGAGAAGGTTCACTATTTCAATTCCGAGGGCGTTTGGTGGAAGTGGTGGTGGTGGACAAAGCAGTTCTTGACAGATTGGATTTTGGATTGGCGATCATTGGTGAGTGTTATTATTATTATTATTATTGGTGTTTGTGTGTGTGTTTGTTTACATGCTTATATTGTGCTTTCTGAGCTGTACTTTGGTGTAAATGTTGTTGCAATTGTTAAATTTGGATTGGTTGCTTAAGGGGTTTCTGGTTTAGTGTTGCTATAGAAGTATTTTAATAGATTTGTGGAGTTAGAATGAATAGACTGGATATCAAGAATTTGGCATGATCTTTTGGTGAGTGGTTTTGCTTTTTTTTGTATTTCTGTTTTATCAGGTGTTTTTGTTGTAAAGTGTATTACATTATGTTTATCTTATGACTATTTCTTGTAAAAAAAATTTTCATTAAATTCTGAGCAACTAAGGGGTTATGAGAAGAGGATTTTAGGGTTTAAATATCATAAATTTGAGAATGAGTAGGTTTTTCCTGTATTTATTTATTTACTTTTGTTTATTCTCGTGCCTATTGTGTTCTATGAGTTGTTTTTTAAATGTGTTGATTTTGTTGAATATTGAATGAGATTATGGAGTATTTGGTTCGAAATTATTTGGAGTACCATTTAGAAGTTGGAATGTTTGTATTGGAGGAACAATAGGTTTTGTTTGTGTTTATGTTGTAAATTGTTGCTTTGCATGAATTTAGATTGAGTAATTAAAGGAATATGAGAAGGGATATTATGAGATTAGAATTCATAAATTGGAGAATGGGTAGTTTTTTCAACTTCTGCAAAATATTGACGATTTTAACTTGTTTTATTATGTTGAGACAATGTGTCTAAATTTGGTTGCCTTTTTTTTTGGAACTGGGCTTGAGGGATTAGGGGTTCAGTAGTTTGTTATTGCAAGGTGTGTTTTCTTAAGGATAGTTTAGAAGAATGAGTTTGAAGAAGCTTGTTTTGAGAAATTTAGATGGAATGATGAAATCAAGTAGGAGATGGTCATGATCAACATTTTTAGTTTGTAGAATGTAGCAAAGTATTTTGTAAATTAGCTGTGTGGCATTGTATTTCAATTTACCTAATATTGGTTAACTAGGAAACTTGGCTCAGTTTGGCTAGATATGATATTCAAAGGCCCTAATTTATTTTACTGAAATGTGGCCAAAGTTCATATTTGACTAATTATTTTTTATTGTGGGAGGTAATTTTTGGGTAATTTGATCTTTGAAATTAGAGCAGTTGCTAGTTGGAGAGATTGTTGGGGAATATTCGATGATTGTAGAACTGAGTTACAGGGAATCTTTCACAACAATTGCATAATGTTGGTAGCTTTTTAATAGAAGGTTGCATTATAGAAGTATGAGTTTCTGCATGCTATATGGCTGTCTGAGTTCCTTGCTTCTTAATTATGAGGTTGTATTTCTACTATGAGTTTTTTGGTTTCTTGTTTCATGACCTTTGTTGTCTCTCAATTTGCTATCTCGATGCTATTGAAGAGACTTTTCCTCTTGAAGATGATGCCAGTGGATGCTTGTGTGGAATAATATATCCTCATGTTAGTGACCTTTATTTACAAAACCATTTTTTTGTTATTTTGATCTTATGTTGCATTTTTGTCGAATTGAGCTGAAGTGATTAAGGATTTGTTAGTTTGTATTTGTAAGTTGAGTAGTTTTAGGATACTTTAGGAGGCACTAGTGAGAAGAGGTGCATTTTGTATGAGTTGCCTACTAATGAAGCTTATTATGAGAGTAGAGTGCGTAGGGCACAAGGGGATTGAGGGAGTGAGGCGGAGAGTTGGACAATGGAAAGAAGTTTCATGTTTCACTATCATGGTTGCCTGGAGAGAAACAGGGGTATAGTAGTGATGTTGGTAGGCTAGTGCGGTACAAATTAGTGCATGGAGATTTTTTGTGAATTGGAGAGATTGTTGGTAAGTGTTGCTTTTGCTTTTTTATTTCTTTTAGCATGTTTATGTTTTAAGAGTTGTTTGTTGCCAGTTTCTTGCTTTGATTAAGTTGAGATTGAGAGATCAAGGGGTTATGAGAACAATATTTTTGGAATCAAAATTTAGTCCTTTCCTTTGTGAATATAGAGGATTTTAGTTTCTCGCTTTTTTTCTTTTTTGGAGTGTGCATGCCTATATGTTGAGATATTATGTTGTAATTTTGATGCGGGACAAACAAGATTAAAAAGAAAAAGTCAAAAGAAAGAAGAAGCCAAGAAGAAAAAGCTAAAGAAGAGAAGAATGGAGGTGAAGAAGAGAAAGAATGGGGGTTGGAAAAGTCTGCAACTTTGCAAATTTTATTTGAATCATCAAAAACTGTATAATATTTAGAAACATAACATATAAATACGAAAACCCTAACTAAAACAAACAATTAAACTTATAGTACACTAAAAAAATATCTAATAATAACTAAAGCAAGCCTAACAAATAAATCCAAATAAAATTCAATAACACAGGAGTTGACCTATCCTCTATCATCGTAGATCATACGAATGTGTGAACAATGTCTTGTGTCTAGTGTCTCCATCAACTCTCTCGGGGTTAGAAGAACTTGACCTCGTCAAGTATAGTTCAAGACGACTCCAATAACACTCATAAAAATCAAGATCAAGTTGTGGTGATGTTGCTCTAATAATCTCAGTAGAATCTGACTCACGTCAACTTGCTTGCAAACTAGGGTTCACTGAATCTCATCATCTTTGATAGAAACAACTTGTACATCCAAAATAACATCAATAAATTCCTTTTGTGTCAATGATAAAGATAATGGTGTAAGAGTTTCAAAATGATCATCAGGTATAGGATAGTGCAATTTATATATACCAAGTCTTTTGCATTAAAAGTAGAACTAATATCAAAATTTGATGGTAGTTTAATGACTTAAATATTTTACTCAACCATTTGTAACACTTTATATGATATAGCACTACTCATCGATAATTGTTGATTGGTTTAAAGATGATACCATATAGATCTAACTAGTTAAGTGTAGCGCAGGCCAACTTTTTATTTTCATAAAAAAATATCAAAAAAATAAAATACCAAAAGTGTTGGGTCTGACTGCAACGCCGGACTCAAAAGTTTTGAGTCTGGCTGCAACACCAGACCCAACAATAATATTTATAATATAAATAATAATATTTAACTTGTTTGCCTAAATTCTTATATTTTTCAATCTTTTTTTAAAAAAAATTGTTTTTTCTTCAATGGTAATAATAGTATATTTTAAATTATTAATGATAATAATAACAATAAGAACAATAATTTTTAATTTTACCCTTCAAATCAAATCTAAGGTTGTTTTTCAATATTGATAATAATTTTTTTTCAAATTTATTTAATTTTTTTTATAAATAATATTAATTATAATAAAAATAATAATATTTTTAATACAAATAATAATATTTTTAATGTTAATATTATTAATTATTATAAAAATAATAATATTTTTATATTAATACTTTTAATTAAAATAAGAATAACAATATTTATAACACAAATAATAATATTTAGAAACCTAAGACCTAAGAACCTTGGGTCATGACGCAGTACCGAAGAGAATTGGGTCTGAAGGCAGGACCCAAGCGAAATGGGTCCTGATGCAAGACCCATTAACCTTGGGTTCTGATGCATGACCCATCACCCTTGGGTCTAACGCAATACCTAAGAGAATTGGGTCCGAAGGTAGGACCCAAGCGAAATGGGTCATAACGCAGGACCCGTTAACCTTAGGTCCTGATGCAGGACCAGAATTGGGTTCGGACTCAAGACCCATTACCCTCGAGTCCTGACGCAAGACCAGAATTGGGTCTGGACTCAGGACTCATTAGTCTTGGGTCCTGCAAGATCCAAGAGAATTGAGTCCTGATGCCGGACCCGTTAGCCTTGGGTCCTGACGTAGGACCTAATAGAATTGGGTTCGGACCTAGTGCTTTTGGGTCCCCAAACTTATTGGGTCTTGTTGTGCAACCGAACCCAAAGCTACTTTGAGTCCTGCCCCCAACAGGACCCAACTCTAATGGGTCCTGCCCCAGTAGGAACCAACACATAATTTATTTATGTATTTAATATTACATATAATTCAAAACTACTGAATAAAAAATCTAAAGACAATAAAACATTGATAAAACTTTGAATCTCATACACTAATGTTATAAAATTAAAATATCTTCTATTTCCCAAAATAATATTATATTATAATATTTATAAATTATTTTTTAATGGATTTTATTGTTAAAAAATTCTCTTATATAATACAAATATATTAAGTATATGATGTGAATAAAAAATTTATTGAGAACTTCATCAACTTTAATATGATAATATTAGAGAAAAACATTAAAAAAATTTAAAAAAATTTCGAAGAATTTTTTAAACGCAAAAACAAACATGTCTTAATAAGGAAATTCAACACAACCTCAAATTAAAAAAAAATATTATGATCGCCCAATTTTTAAACAATATAAAAAAACTCTCATCAAGTTATTTCCTTTTTACTGTATGAAAAAAAATTACATGAGAGAAAAGAAAAAAAATTGAAAGCATTGGGTCTTGCTAGGGACATGACCCAAAGCTATTTTGGGTTCTTCTGGGGGCAGGACCCAACTCAAATGTGTTCTGTTGGGCAGGACCCAACTTAATATATTCTCCTTGGGTCTGGTTGCGCAACCAAATCCAATCTCAATATATTTAAAAACAAAATTTAAAAAACATACAAAAACATCAAAAATATTATTTTGAAGTAAAGAAAACAATAAAAAAAATTGAAATTTTTTTCAAAGCATTCTTGAAATGCAAAAACAAAAATGCTTCAATAAAGAAATTCAACCCAACCTGAAATGAAAAAAAAATTATTATCACCCAACACTTGTATAATATAAAAAAAGTCACATTAATTTATTTTCTCTTTACAGTATGAAAAAAAATCAATAAGAGAGAAGATACAATTTCAAGAGGGAAAAAAATAAAATTGGAAATATCTTAAAATATTTTTTAAAAAATATATTGAGATAATATTTTTTATTTTTTTAAATTTTTTTTTTATATAATCACATCAAAATAATACAAAAACATCGTAATATGAATTATCAAATATTTTTTAAAGCATTTTTTAAAAACAAAAACAAACATGTTTTAATAAGAAAATTCAACCAAACCTGAAACAAAAATAAAAAAAACTTATCATCACCCAATTTTTGTAGAATATAAAAAAAGTCCCATCAATTTATTTCTTCTTTATTGTATGAAAAATAAATTTAAATCAGAGAAAAGAGCAAAAAATCCCAGACCCAATATCATTGGGTGTGGTTGCGGAGCCCGACCCAATATCCTTGGGCATGGCTGTGCAACCAAACCCAAATTTATTTCCTCTTTATTGTATGAAAAATAAATTTAAATCAGAGAAAAGAACAAAAAATCCTAGACCCAATATCCTTGGGTGTGGCCGTGGAGCCCGACCTAATATCCTTAGGCATGGCTGCGCAGCCAGACCCAACACCTTTTTGAAGTGTTTTGGATCTGGCTGGCCAGCTACACCCAACGCTATTACACCTTTTGAAAGTGTTTTAGGTCTGGCTGTCAAGCTAGAACCAGCAACTTTTGACAAAAAAGGCAACACCCCTAGGCATGCGGGCTGCAGATCTGCTCGCCTGGGTTTGCAGTCAGGCGCACCTGTCTGGCCCTAGCGCCCAGAGCATGGCAGCCCCAACACCAGATGTCTGCAGCTCCACCATGCCCCACCAAAATCGAAACTAACCATTTTCTCCTCATCCATCCCTTCAATGCCAAATGCATCCCAATAAAAAGACAACCCCACCCTCCCCTTACAGTTTTTCCAACTCCCTGTGGCAAGGGTAGCTTTGCCATTACACTGCTCCAATCCACAGTGCTTTGTATCTAGGTAAACAGTAACAGAGACACTGATGCCTTTTAGTATATTGTGTAATATCTATAATGAAACAATCTTCAATATTAAATGATTTATGACACTCAACTTGAAATTTATATTGTTTATTATTTGCGTGAATTCATTTTATAATCTCAACATGCAACTCATGAACTCTACATGTAAAAAATTTAGTTGGCTCAAACATGTTAGTGTAAGGAGACATTAGAAGAAGACCTAAAGGCATCCTAGGTTTATGACCATGAACATCTTATGACTGAGAGTATGAAATGGAACAAACACTGATTGTATCCTAGGTGGATATAAATTGGACATAACCGAGTGAGTCAAGGCTATCGTTATCCTCTTTATCATGAATAAAGGGTGATGAATTCAAGAAGCTCAACAAACTACTCAAAATTTATGATATGCTGGATGTCAAGCATAAAGGGTAAGGTATTAGTGAATTTAGAAGGTTGCACAAAATCTATGCATGCTGGATGTCAATTACAGGAGGTGAAGAATCAGGGAGTTCAAAGGGACAACTATTTTGAAACTCTTCCAACACCACACTTACATATCCAGGCAATTGGTAGAGTCTCTTGAAACCTCTTTAGCTAACTTTTTTTGCAACTAAAGAAGACTTAATAGACTCTTCATTAACCTCATCTTCAAACTCTTTTGGATTTATTGTGTTAACCACATTCATCTTCTCAGGTGGTTCTGCTGAGATTTTTTTGAAATTTTCTTTTCAACCAAACCAAACATAATAGGCTTTTCCTTAACCTCATTCTCAAACTCATTTAGACTTGTGCTTAGTCCTTATTCTTTCACACTCTTCTTTTTCTTGTTTTTATTGATAGATCTTGGTGGTAATCCAATAAAATGGATCTTTCTACCTTTAAAAGTAAAAGAACATGAATTTGATCAACCAAATGGTGACGTCTAAGTCTAAATCATATATCCATTGTCTACCCAAAATGACATTCTTATTCCTATATTTATTGGAATAACATCACACCAAATCTCACATGATAGTCTATGAATTTGATACTCTTATTGATTCTTATGGAAGTATTATTAACCCATAACACATTATATGACTTGTGATGGAGAACAAGTTTTAGTCCATGGTAATTGTAAAATAAAAACACAATGCTAAAATAAAAATGAATAAAAGTAAAAGTAAAACTTATTCAATTTTTTTTTATATTAATTAAGACAATAATACACTATGGAAATTGTAAACATGCATTGCTAGTCTTTAAGTGTATATCAAACAAAAGTCACAAATTTCCATAAACCTTGCAAGCTCCAAAGATAATAAAAAGGACTAATAAATAGATATAGATGACAACTTTGATAGGTGAGTAGAATATGAATGTCGTATGTAAGATAGGATTTTTTTTCCAAACGCAAAAAGGCACTCTTTTGATGATTAATTGAATAACATGTACAAAACCAAAGAAGTAAACTTCAATGAATCAAAAGGTTGAGTAATTTACCGATAAAGATTCAAATTGTCAAACTCAATTGCGGCTGGACCTCTTTGAATCATGTAAAATGTTGTCAGTGTATCACTGATGTCGTCTGACTTGTTTGTTGTTGTCATTTTTTTTTTCTCCTTTTTCTTCGATCACTTTTCACTCTCTTTTTTTTCACCTGTTCTTTTGACTTTCCGACTTTTCTTTTTTAACTTTTTTTATTTTATAAATCAATATAAAACAAAATTACAACTAAATTGACAATAAAGCAAAAGTAACAAGACTCTTCTAAAACCATTCTTCTTCACGCCTCTCACAGCCAAAAACATTTGGTGCAATCAGAGGCTTGAATCAATTGTGCTCTGTGGTGGATTGTCGGTGTGATGGAGTTGCTAGTTGATTTGCCTGTTATTAGAGATTTTATTGTCTTCTATTGTGGTTACTGGTAATGAGTGGGTGTGGTGGCTAGTCTTTGACATAGTGGTTGGTACCAGGTTGCTTGGCGACATGGTGGTTGAGGCTAAAGACTGGCTATTGTGGTTTTCTGTTTGGTAGTGGGTAGTGGATAGGGGGGCTAAAGTTGGGTTTGTGTTGGCAATGTTTATGTGTGGGTTGTGGCTTGTAGTGTTTAGTTCGATTTGGTAGTGGCTGAGGCAACTGTGGTGGTAGGGATGGATTGGGTTGAGTGGTGTGGCTAAGTAGTATGAATGTGCTGATTTTCTGGTTATAGTGTGGCTGGATGCGATGGGTTTTTTGACAGTGGTGGCTTGAAGATCAGCTGGAATTGGTTTGATGCTACTGTAAAACTGAAGATTTTTGATTTCTTGATGAGGGAAGTTGTTAGGTTGTGATGGGTGGCGGTTTTGTGGGCGACTACTGCAGTGGATGGGTGGACTACTGGTGGTTGGCTGATGAATATAGGGGAAGATGAATAGTGGCTAGGGTTTTGGGTTTTAGGGTGTGTGTGACTGGGTGAATTTTTTTTTTTAGATTTTGACTATAAACAGAAAGACAATTTTTTTTTCTAGATCATTATTGATGATGATCCTTCACAATTTTTAGGGATTAGAAACTGTGTTGAATTTTTAAGATTTGCACAAGCTCTAATAGATCCGTTAATTATAAGAACAATTAAAAGTTTATGCTTTGATAGCAAAGCTAATGTGGGACAAAAGAGATTAAAAAGAAGTTAGAAGAAAGAAGAAGCCAAAAGAAAGAAAATAAAAAGCTGAAGAAAAGAAGAATGGAGCTGAAGAAGAGAAAGAATCAGGTTTGGAAAAGTCTGTAACTTTGTAAATTTTATTCAAATCATAAAAAATTGTCTAACATTTAGAAAAATAACATATAAATATTTAAACTCAAACTAGAACAAATAATTGGACATATAGCCCACTAAATAAAAAATTTATCAATAACTAAATCAAACCCAACAAATAAACTCAAATAAAATTCAATAACACAGGGGTTGAGCTATCCTTTGTCATCATAGATCATGTAGATGTGTGAATCATGTCTCGGGTTTGGTGTCCCCATTAAATTTTGTTGCTTTCGTTGGATTTGGGCTAAAGATATCAAGGGGTTTTAGTGTATGATTATAGGATGAGGTCTTTTATGATATTTTATGAAATATGAGTTAGAAATAGCATGATTTGTGCTAGAAAAATTGATGGCTGTTGATGGATTAATGGAATTGAATATTAGAATGGGGTTTAGTGTTGTGTAATTTGATAATTAATTGCGCATATGGAATGCTGATTGATATTAGATGAAGATAGCGTGCATAAATTCATAACTTTAATCTTATATGCCTTTTTGAGTTCCTGAGTTATAATCACTAATACATTGCCATAGATCACATTGGACTAATACCTGTTAAAAAATAGTTTGGATGTTGGGTGATCTCTGAAATCAGAGCAGTTTGGCAAGGTGGAGAGACTGTTGCATGGATGATGGGTTACTGGGAAACATTTTACTGAAACAGCATAATGTTAGGTACACTTTATGTCACAGAATGACTTGTGAGAAAAGGTTGAGAGTTTAACAGGAGGTTGCATGTCACCAAGTTTTGTTCTGTCTTTTTTTTTTTTTTGATTCCTCTTATTTGTTTTTTCAATACCTTTGGTTGTCTCATGATTGTGGATCTTGAGGATATTGAAGAGCATTTTCCTTTAATGTTTTTATCCGTCTTCTGGAAGGAGCATTTGAGTGCTCCGTTCGCAGTATGTGCTCACAGCAGCAAGCATATTGCTTCTAGATGTTCATGTCTGTGTGGCTCCACCATAAAACTGTTCTTTAAGCAGTGCATATTATGTAGGCTGTAACGCTGGTGTCCCTTGTAATTTATTTTTCAGTCATTATGTGGGCACTAGCTGAGAATCGAAATCCATATTTGTGTCAGACTTGACCCCCAAACAAGTTGAATCTTGGGATCTTTGCTTAGGCTGGGTGATCACAGTGGAGTTTCTGGTCTCCTGAACATTGAAACTGTTGTAAATAACTTAGGACTATGTCAAAAGTTATTTTCATAAATAACTATGACAAAATGAGTCGAGTTAGAAGTATTTCTAATAAAAAAATGACTTAAAACAACTTTTGTTTTTTTTTTTTTAAATAGAGGTAGTGCATGTTAGAATCCATGTCAACAGTTTTGATTTAAAGCAAAATTTTGACTCAATTTTTTAACAAAGTTTTGATTCAAGTCAAAAGCAATTCCTAACTAAACATGTTCACGACTTTTCTTTCAAAATCTTGAAGTCGTGCCAAACATAAGCTTAATCCCTGCAGCTTAATGTTTAGAAATTTCCAGCTGCATCTTGCACTTTGAAGTTCGTATCTTTGTAAGACCTGCTGTTTATAAATCAAGTTTTGTGGAGAACTGGGTAGTTTTATCTTGAAGTCGTGCCAAA
>Ga0325411_1002656_pt1 | contig 20239 bp, 9 predicted proteins | sample PopdelMetagenome_13_FD_206181 | JGI IMG/M metagenome (GOLD analysis project Ga0325411, IMG submission 206181) | Populus deltoides microbial communities from Bellville, Georgia, United States - Xylem-PdIQD-R4 | ecosystem: Host-associated > Plants > Phyllosphere > Stem > Wood/Secondary xylem...
GAGTGTAAATAATAATAAGTTCCTTACATTCTACTTTTAATAATTGGGGTAGTCGTGATTTTGATACTCATACTTGATTAAATTTAGATTTGAGTTTCTCTGCTTTTTTTTTTTTTTTTTTTTTTTAATTTAGCACTCGGTATTTTTACAAAACACGATTAATTGAGTACATCCATAAAATAAAAAACAAAACTATTAAAACCCTAAAGTCTTATCTTAGAATATTTATATCTAGATAAGTAGGAAAAAAAAAAAAAACAAGAAGGAAAGATAATAATATCCTCATCTTCAAAAATATTTTAGTATTATTATTAAACACAATATAATAATTTAAACTTAAAAAGTTTCAACCTAATTGTTTATTTAAAATTAAATTTTAAATTAAATTATATAAAAATTATCATAATATGATTTTATTATCTAAAAAAATTCAAGGAAAAAAAAATAGACTAGATTCAAACAGTCAATCTGCTAATTGGATTGCAAATTTTACTAAGTTGAATGAATTTTTTTAATTTTGTTAAATAAAAAAATTAAAAACAGATTTACTATCAATCTAATATTAAATAATAAAAATTAATAAAAATTACCTACTATAAACTGAATTTAAAAAAAAAACTAAAGGGCAAGGAGCACACACTTTTTTATATAAAAATAAAAAAAATAAACAAATGATGGATTATATATAAAAAAAAATATTGAGAATAGGCTTATTCAAACAGGCAATCTTTAGGCCAAAACTCACACTCTTCAACCAATTCAACTAAAACACAAAGTTATTAACAAATACTTAAATAATATATATTAACCTGGTTTACTGTTAATATTACAGTTAAATCAACCCAATTATTTTAATTGTTGAGGATATTTCCAACTTTATTGAAAGTAGAATTTGTTGTACGGTACCTTAATTATATTAAGAGAATTCTCGTAAATAAGGATATCTCGAGTTATGCACACTCTTCTTTATTGGGTATAAGTTAACAAGAGAAACTAGATACTTTTTGATGATAAATAAGAGTGCAAAATATTCAAATTAAAAGCATGGCCGCTTGAAGTTACCCAATTGTTTGCAAATCATACAAAAATCTTCACTCATTTGATAATATTTGGAGTTATTCACTCTTTTTTTTTTTTCCTATTATGTGACACCAATTGCATTTTCAAAATAAACATTTATATAATTTTATTTCTTGTAAAATACAACACAACACAATACAGAATAAGGAACGATGGCCTTTTAAAGCTTATCTTGAATGGGGTGCTCATTAACAAAACATAAATTCCACACCTTTTACTTTCTTGTGAAATCATATTTTTAGTTTTTTCAAATTATTTAAGAATGTAAAGAACTCAAGTATAAGAAATTAAAATCGAACTCACTTAAAACATATATATATATATATATATATATATATATATATATATATATTAGAGAATTATATTTACAATCTTTTTTTTTTTTTCATGTGGAGTGTTTGGATCAGTTTGCGGGCACCTCGATCAATTCCCACGAGTTCTGAAATTAACAACCAGATAAACCTCCAGTAGCCATCAATATTAGCAATCATAGGACATAAACCTGAAAAAAAAAAAATACATTTTGATCTTTTATTATAGTACCAGTCACTAGATAGTTGTATAGTTAGAATCTCTTATAGCAGTACTCTTCTTTCTTCTTCTCTTTTTAACAGTTTCACTTGAAATCAGCACAAATAAAGATGACTAGAAGAAATCACGCTAGAATCATCTAAAAATCTAACTTGGATCATTCTAACGCATCATGGATGCGGCACCCATTTCATGAAGGGAACAACGGGTCACAAGCGGCTTAAGGAGAGACTTGGGGTTTTATTCATCATCACATAATAAAACATCCAAGTAGCAATCTTAAAAAGTGATGCTATTTGTCGAGTTACAACTTCCAGCAAGAAACTATCATTATAAACATGCACCCTTTTTTTTTTTCTCGCTCAACTTCTGTTTGTTTAAGATTACAGAACTGAATCGAAGCAAAGCATGGGCATAACAAGAAATTAAACCTACAAATATTAATAATACCTACCAGACTATCCAGAGCCACTAGCCTAACGATGAAGAATGTCCAATGTGCGTGGTGAAGGGTAGAATCTCATACAAACCTCACAAAGAAAACACAGTTTCATGTCACCTTATGTCAAGTTCATGCCGAGTCAGAACAACTGGATACAAGAAAATGCATTAATGGACACCACTTAATACAGAAGTCCTGACTAGAGCAATATTCGACAATAGTTATATGATCTCAAATGTTGAGGTTGAGGGCTTATAGGGATTCCTTTGCCACAGCTTCCCAATGTATATATACCTTGCGAAAATCAGATAACTGAACTAGCCAAGGACAGTTCATGGAGCTCACTCAGCATCCACTCCTCCCCAGTTTGGCCACCAAGGACTATAGCCCTTGTCCCTCCAACAACACAGGTACTGTGTCCCCATGCAAATCTAGGAGGTCGCCCGGGTACATTTAGAATCCTCCATGTAGGTTTCTCGTCAGTAGGGTCGAGGAGATAAAGTTGTGAGGCAGAGTGAAGACCAGCAACAGAGCCACCAAAGATCAGGATTCTACCGCCCGGGAGGCTCACAGCTACATGATCAAGCCTGGGTGGAGGAGCTATTCCCCCTGGGTTTCCAGCACCAGGCATTCCACTCCCTGTTACACATCTCCAACAAGGTTCCTCCTCACTTAGATCCATGCTAAACACATCGCTGGAGCGGAAACGAAGCGGACCACTCTTAGCCAAACCCCCAAACATCAATATTTTTCTTCCACCATAAACTGAAAGAGTGTGACCAAGCCGAGAAGGTGGGGTCCATGCTACTGGTATCTCCCTCCAGATAGGTTTCTCCATTGACAGATCAAGCAGAAATGTGTCACTAAGAAGTACTCCAGAATCTGCACACCCACCAGAGACAATCAACTTAGTGCCATCAAGGGTGCAAGAGCTGTGCCATGATCGTGGAAGTGGAGGGGCCAATCCAGGAATCTCACGCCAAGATGGAGGCTTGGCGTCCAAATCCAAAACAAAGACATCATTCAATAGACCTTGTCTTCCACAGCCTCCAAAGACCACCAAATGAGACCCGTTAACACAAGAAAGTGTATGTCCCCACCGACCAGGAGGAGGGGAGCTCACTTGGACATGTTGCCACTCTGGGCTACTGGAGTTCAGATCCAGGACAAACGTATCATTCATTGGCTGCATGTCAACACCCTCCCCACCAAAAAGGACAACTCGATTACCAACTGCACAAGCACTGAAATTGCACCTTGAGGGTTCAACAGCACCTCCAACAGTTAGCTTTCTCCATGCAGCTGCTTCAAGAGTTGTCAATTCCCTTGCAAGCCGACCCCAGCCAAGTCTCTTTGCACCAGGTACAGTCTCTAGAACACTAGTTGTTTCACTACCCCAAGCATTCTGACAGACCATTCTCCAGAGATCCTCATTCTTCGTCAGCGCATAGAGTTGTCTGCAGACAGAACCGATTGATGCGATATCTCTTGGAGTCAACCGTGAAAGTACCTTGAGATACAGTACCTCATCACTCAATTGCAGTATCCCACAGATGCCACGACAAACATTACGGTCCCCAGCTGGGAATGGACGATAGGTGGAGAGACCAGAACGAAACCTATCAGCCAATTTTGCAGACTCCTTTACAAAAGAACCAGGAACAGGACCTAGATCAATATTAGTTTCGGTGAAGAACTGGATTCCAATAACATGAGTAATTGTGTCATCATCTCCATATATAGGAGTAAGTTGCAGCCTGTTCATTAGTGGAGATCCATCTTTTCTGAAGTTTAACAACTCGCCTTGGAATTCAATGCCCTCATCAAGGCATCTTCTTATTTCTGAAACGACTGTGGAGTCAACCAATGGATGCCTTCGCTTAGCAAATGGTCCTCTACATTGCAAGAAACAGCTGTAACAAGCATAGTATCAGAATAATGAAAGAATGGCCAATAATCCATGATGACCATAAAATGTCAACATTATAACAGCCACACAAACACAACACGTCCATGAGAGAGAGAGAGAGAGATTCTTCCAAACTAACACCCAATGAATGATAAAAGAGTATAAGAAAATATAAGAAGCAAAGCCCTTGTACATCATTCAACTCTACAATGATAAACAAATACAAAAACACAAAAGCATATCATATTGCCAACTCTTAAAACTCAAAAGAGAATGTGGAGGTGGAGAAGAACCAAGACACAACTTCATGGAACCCAACAAATGTACTAAAAAAGAACTGAAAAAAAAAAGTTGTAAATGATACAGGAGATCATGGACCATCTATGTTAACACAAATATAAGCATAGCAGCATGCAATTGAGCCAGCCTGCAAACTTATACATGTGTGGTTCTATGCATGGTATTAATCACAGTCATGGCATCAAGGGCATGACATAAAGGTCACAGCCATCATGGTTATGAGTCATAAGCAGCTCTCAACAACGTTTTAGTGGCACTTGCATGTTTTATACTTTTGGTACTAGTAAAACAGTGGTTAGTAATGACAAAAACTGTAAACTATGACTTAAATTTATATATAATGAAAGATACATCTCAAAAAAGGATCTCCGTGGAGTGCTTTAGTGGTAGTTATCATCTGTAAAACAAAAGCATGAAAGAAATGAGGGAGAAGTCAAAACTGCCAGCAGATAGGAAACAAAATGAAATTCTAGGGACGAAAATGAGGTAGGATCGTGGGTGTCAACGAGTGCTGAGAGAAGGGTAAAAAAAATGGATGAAAGAAATGAGGTAGAAGTCAAAACTGCCAGTAGACTGGCTTTAAGGATAAAATCGTCAACAGCCATTATCTTTAAATATGGCTGTTAACAGCCCCTGCCATTGTGTAATAGCAGCTATGGCCATTATGGTGTGCTTTCAAAAAGCACGTTACAGTGGAAGAAAACAGTAATGGGAAGTGAAAATCCAATTATTGGTAGTAACATAATAGCAACAGCCACTATTTATTTCATGGTTCTGTGAATCCTCACAATGTCTGTCCATGATACATATACATTAAACAACAATGAAATGTTGCTTAAGCATTAGCTTAAAGAGCAACACAAATTAATAAATCATCCGTTAAAACTTTTGCCTATAGTTTTTACTTGGCTCTATATACGAGACTTTAAAATCATACCACAACTTTCAATTGTCAAACTCGTAACCATTTAGAAATCAAGGTTCAAAATTTAAACACAGCTTTATAAATCAAGCTCCTGAAATTACCAAACTAACTTTCAGAGCATGTACTGTTACATGACATTCTTGATCAAATCAAATGCAGTAAATCTAAAAACATAGTCTTGTGCATATACATCAGCTTTCATATAGGAAAATAAGAATCTTTAGACAAAACTCAGCACTGCACCTACACGACAATGGTAGAAATGCATTGCTCTAGGTAACCTCCAGTTTTAGCTAGTGCCAGTGCACTTCAGTTCTCTAAAAGTTTGCTAAAAAGTATCAAGGATAAAACCTTCTGAAAAAAATATCAAAATAGGGCTCTGAAATGCTTGGAACTATAAATCATGAGTTACATGCATTGAGTGCTATCAATTAATAATACCATGAACACATGAGATTGATTACACAAGGTCAAACAATTAATAATATGCAAAAAGGTAATACCCTAGGTCAAAAATAAGAAATTAATCACATTGATAGCTAAGAATAAAAGCATTGCCACTGCAGCACCAAATCTTGCAAACCTGTGCACTCGCATTCAACCACGACAGATAAACCATCTAGTCTCTGGGTACATTAAAGATGTAATTGGTCTTACCAATAATAGTTGTTCCAATCACTGATAATAAGCCAGAGTATACTTAGATAATCATATGATAAATTCCACATATTTAATCAATACATCAACAGTCCAACCAGTACAAGATATGTTTCATATGTTAAATTAACCTTCAAATGAAATCAACTGTAAAGTGTCATCATCACCTACCATCGGAAAATCATATCTCCAACAAGATGTGATATCTAAATATAAACTTTGGATTCCAATTCAACAAAGTTACAGGTTATATTAAAAGGAGAGGTACTCAGAAAAAGTGGAATACAGTGAGATGATCCCAGGTCAAGAAATATGAAGATATCTTGAGATGATGCATCTATTCTATTACCAAAGCATTAAATATCACTTTTTAGCATATGAGTTCTCAAGGTTGGTTGGTTTACTTGCCTAAACCAAACAAGCAAAAATCTAGGCTCAGCATTTTTTTACACTAACCCAGTATTAGATGCAATTTGACTCGCTACCAACCATTGTGCTTTCCCCCCCTCTTGTCCAATTTTCTTCCATTCACTGGATCAATTTTCACTCTTACCAAATCCAAAACCATGGAGCACATACAGACATCCAAAAAATGGACAAAGAGCTAGAAATAAATAGGAAACCATCAAATCTCCAGTAAAGCTTCAAGCCATCAACACGTTGAATGTTTACTAGAAACTTTTTAATGGGTAGATGAAATACATAACATCAACAGTTTTTTTTTTTTTTTTGACATAATATATATATTTCATAAAACATCAGAGAAATTGGGATCTATGCATCTTCCCAATAATCCCTGCTTTGAAACCTAATACGATGACAACAAAATTTAAAGAGCTTCAAGTCCACACATAATGTCAATAGAAACTTTCCCTGAGCCTCACCTCACCTCAAGCAGGCACAAGGTATAAACTCCAAAAAATTCCGGATAATGTCAGGAATAGAATGACTTCTCTCTTTTTACTCATATCAAGGAGATTGATACTTGTTGCATTGGCATTTTGATACAAGTAGAAATTGTTCATGACTTCACATCAATCATCACCATTCATCAAATTGACCATGTATTGCATAAATTTGAGTAGGTACCTTACTGATAATGGATAGCATGAAAAAAAAAAAATGCAATCCAATAAAAAGGAAAATTCAGAAGAAACAATAACAATAGGTTCATCAAACTCATTTACACCCATACTGCCTACAGCTAGTTATGAATTTTGAAATTCTAAAATTCATTTATAGGAAATGCCTGTACTATTATAAACTCCTTTTACAGTTTCCATAGCATTCCCTTCAGAAACCTAAAATTAAGGGGCCCTGAAGGCACAAATAAAATGCATTTTGAAACAAGTACCCACAGTAGTTTTGAAAGGAACTGATATGTTCTTGGTCTATTTTTGTTACATTATGACCACGTTTTGATTTCTGATTTTATTGGAATAGGCTACATGTAAAGTCTGCTGTCTAACTTTTGGAGTTATTAAAGTTACTAGGCATCCTTGGTAGCCTCAATATACTATAAAAGTCCCAACTACCCACTTACTATTTGAATTTGTGCTCCTAACAGGATAGGAAAGGTCAACAGTCTATATTTGTCACATTCCATTATGTATTGACTAAAAAAGAACTTCAAGCATAGTTTTGTTAGTGAATAATAGATGTCTAGATTTCTTTATCCCGGCGTTTATCATTCTACTCTTCCATCATTCTTGAGGCAATCTTCTATTTCTTTTTCTGTTATGAGTAATCAAAGTTAATGCAGTGCGGCCCTGGTTTACGGATATTAGTTTACTAAACCTTACTCTCAAAACTTCAACCCAAAACAGCATCAAATACTGCACCCTGTTATTAACTGTGCAAATACTATTTAAAACATCTAGAACTTGGATCTTCCATGCTTGATTGCACACATTAGGCCCTTTTCCCTACTTATAGTCACATATCCCCTCGGGTTTTCTTTTTCTCATTTCGATTAATTATTTTTGTAGTTGGGTCCGAAATAAAGCAGCAAACAAGCCTTAATGTCCTAACATGGATATGCTACCCAAGATTCCTCCAACTAAACTTCTAAGCATCCAATTTTCCACCATCAAACCCACATCTTTCCAATCCTATTTAAACTACAAGCTTTTATCCTATCCTTGTTATAGTTAGATTGCAACAACATGTTCCCCAAACAACAACCCTCTAAATAAGTATCAGCAGGTAGATTTCTAAAATATCTCTCTCCTAAGTCAAAACTCAGCCCCTTTGAGAAGGCAAGTTGGCTTTCATACACGTTTAATTAAGTGTCAAACATTGAAGATGTTCAAGAGTCAATTACTTAGTGGGGAAAAAAAGCAGCAAAATGCCTAATTATCACCGGCTTCCTTATACAGTTTCAAGCTGTTATCTCTTATTACTAAAAAAAATCAAAAGCCCCAAACAGAGGCTGGCTTCTCAAGAACCAACAAAGCAAAAGGGCACACGAATCCGTAACCATCATTTGCCCCATGTTGCAAATTGTAACCTCAAGTATATCAAGCAACCAAAAAATAAGCACTCATTTCTTTCATTAAAGAACAAAACCCTGCATTTAAATAATTCCCACTTCCTTGAACATGGTGAGGCAATTAACCCTCGTTCTCTTGAATACAAAAACCAGAAAAAAGAAGTGGGATTTGAATAACAAACAGAGTAGATTGAAGAGAAAACGTACCAATTACGGCCAAGAACTTCCTCAGCTCGATAGCCAGTAGCCATCTCGAAAACAGTATTGACATAAATAAGAGGATGGTCAGGTTCAAGAGCATCAGTGACAACAAATCCACAAGGAGCAGTTTGCAGCAAATTCTCAACAGGAAAAGGCAAAAGACCTCCTGCTCCTCCATCATTTAACATGAATCCCTCCTCATCTTCATCTCCACTCAGATCCGAATTACTATCCCACTCCATTTTTTTTCTTTTTACCTATCCCAATAATTTATTCGACAATAAAATGCTTATCCCATGAAATAAAAAAAGCCCAAAAATAAAATATAGAAACCCCTATGCTTGCAAAAAATAAAAATAAAAATAAAAATTTGAGAAAAATACAAAAGAAATTGAAGAGTTGAAGAGTTATGTAGGTGCATGGAGAAGATGGTGAGACAACGAGTGGTGGCAAGTGTTTAAGAAATTCAGCTATAACCCCCCAAAGAGTACAAGCTTCTTTTTCCTTTTGTTTTCGTTACTCGTTGTTCTCTTGTGTATGCGTGTGTGGGGGTTTGTTTCTGACACGTGTCTTGAGAGTCTCCGCCTGGAAAAATCTTGGGACTTGACGGCTTGCTCAGTACGCGAAGCTTTTGCTGTCGTTTTGGAGCTTCTTTTTCTTTTTTTTCTTTTTCTGTATATATATATATATACGCGCGCGCGCGCAGATACTTGACTACGATTAGATATTTTGTTTTAATAAAAATATTATACAAATGGGTTTTTTTGACATGTTTTTATAATTAAAAACTTTATAAGTAAAAATTAAAAAATTTATGTATATATATAATTAAATAAATCAAGTATTATATATGTTAATAAATAAATAATAAATAATAACTAAAAATAAACATTAAAAAAATCAAGAAATAGGTGAAAATTAAGATATTTAATTCTATAATACTAGACATTTATATGATTGTTTTTGTTATATTTGTCTATTAAAATAATTTTTTTATTTAATTAAACAATAATAAAAATAAACATACATTAATTGATTATATAAAATAAAAGGGAAAAAATATTATGCAAGTCTGCACATATTAAAATATTATTTACAAATAAATTTTTTCTCCTCTCTAAAATAAAGTTCATCTATATAAAAGATAAAAATATATATATATAATGATGAATAAAAAAAATTTAAAAAAATTAAGACTCTGTTTGTTTTATGAAAAGTTGTTTTATGAAAATCACTTTCCAAACATTCCTGCGTTTGCTTGTCATTAGAAAAATTGATCAATGAAAAATATTTTTCAGTCAAAACAAATTTAGCTTGATTTCTAGGAAAGTGTTTCCTTTATTTTGGGTACAAAACACTATCTAAAAGTTGTGAAAAAATTAAAAAGGTCATATTATTTGATGATTATATCAAATTTAATCCTCAAACTTTTGATTACTATATATTTTGTTTTGAATCTTTTTTTAATTTCATTCCTTAGAATTTGATTTAATTTGATTTTTATATTAATTTTGGTCCTTATTTTTATAATTGTTATTTACTTTTCTCTTATCATTTTTTTAATTGAAATTTTTTATTTATCAAATTTGGTCCTTATTCTTTTTATTATTATTTATTTTATTTGAAATAATTTATGAAATTGTAATTATTTTTTTTAATCTTATCATCTTACAACTTTTTTATCTGATAGATTTGATTTTTATTATTTTAATTATTATTTATTTTATTTGAGATAATTTATGATTTAATTTTATTTTTAAATTAACTTTAGTCCTTATTTTTATGATTGTTATTTGCTTTTTTCTTATCATTTTTTAATTAAAATTTATTATTTATCAGATTTGATCCTCATTCTTTTTATTGTTATTTATTTTATTTGAAATAATTTATGAAATTTTAATTATTATTTTTAATTTCATCATCTTTCAACTTTTTTATCTGATAGATTTGATCTTTATTATTTTGATTGTTATTTATTTTATTTGAGATAATTTATGATTTAATTTGATTTTTATATTAACTTTGGTCTTTATTTTTATGATTGTTATTTACTTTTCTCTTATTATTTTTTTAATTAAAATTTTTTGTTTATCAGATTTGGTCCTCATTCTTTTGATTGTTATTCATTTTATTTGAAATAATTTATAAAATTGTAATTATTATTATTTTAATTTCATCATCTTTCAACTTTTTTATCTGATAGATTTTATTTTATTTGAGATAATTTATGAAATTATATTTTTTTTCAATTTCATTCTAATTCAAATTTTTAATTTGTAAGATTTTTTTCTCATTATTTTAATAAACTTAAGAAAAAAAAATATTAATAAGTTATTTTCTAACTCATTTTCCATGACATAACCAAATACTATAAAGTGTTTTCCAACTTATTTTTCATAACACTACCAAACATTAAAAAATAATTTACTTTTCAGGAAACCACTTTCCAAAAAGAAACTACTTTTCAGCAAATAAACAGGCCCTAAATGCATAACCAAAATATAATCGTCATTTAAAAAAGGCTCCTTAAAAAAAATAAAAGAGAGAAGTAATATTAATCTAAATACAAATAAAGTAAAATTTTGAAAACAAATATAAAAAAAATTAATTGAAAAAAAAAAAGAGGAAAAGGCCAGACGCTATTAGGCATGGCAAGTCAGGCCAGCCCGCCTGACGTATTTTTTCATGGCCCGGGCTTGCCTGGCAGACCTAGGTGACTAGGCCCTTGTTTTTTTTGCTGTAATAAATAAATAAATAAGATGATGCATTAACTATTGAGACAGACGATGCCTCGTCTAATGCTATCCAAATCTCGGTTACTATATTTGCTTAAAAATCAGGCTTTAACTTATTTTGACCCAAAAACTTGTTTTTCAACCCAAAACATTTAGAAAACATTTTATGAACCGTGATAAATCTATCCATGACCTAAAAAGACAAAAAAAAACCATCTAAAAACCAAAACCAAACCGAAACAAAAAATCAAACCGAGTTCAAATTTGTTTTTTTAAGACTTTTAAGGCAAAACAAAAGTACCTAATATGAACTCCTCTCATCAAATCAGTGTCAATGATATTTTTACCAAAATTGTATAATTTGCGTTGTTTTTAAAGTTCGGGGACCAAAGTATATTTATTGCTGAAACTTATGGAACGCTACCAATGTTTGGTAGATTTTTTATTTCAGCCCCTCTTCTTTCAAGCCCATCTTTACCTAAGAAATTACAATCAATTGGCCTTTAATTAAAACTAAATTGCTAAAAAAATTAAGGACCAAAATGATTTTTTGACAAATGCATAATGCATCATGGTGTCATCCACAATGATTTGTGTGTGCGTGAATAGTAATTTCCTTTACAATTAAAAAAAACCCACGCATTTTAAATTTTTTTATATATATTTCGCTTATTTATAATAGAAAAACCTCAATTGTACCCTTAAATGGTATTTGGTATATTGAACTAGACAGGACAAGTAATTATCCTCTCTTATTTTTAGTGGACAATGTACTAAACTAGATAATTTATCCTATTTTGTGTTTGGTAGACATTAAACAAGATAGAACTACGTATTGTAATAACAATTATATTCATGTTTTATCTAATATTTAAAATATAGATTATAACATATATTTTAACCCAACAATTTATTTTTTAATATAATAAATAAATAAATATTTTTTATTAAATCATTATTAGTATTTATTTAAATATTATTAGTATTTTGAACAAAATTAACAATTTTTATATGTTAATTGATATGTTATTTTAGTAATGCACTTATAATTACTTTAAATTAACTCATGTTTGAATTTTGAAACAAATTATTAATTGAAAATTTTCAATTCTTTGATTCATTTTCCTTTTTAATATCAAGTTATTACTCATTTATATATGTAATGATACATAAGCAATATTATTTTATATGTTTTATAAACTATTTCATATACATCTATCATCTGCATAAGTTTTATATATATGCATACTTTTAATAAGTAAAACACATAGTTCATGATATATAATTCAAATTTGAAAATAGTTCATGATATATAATTTAAATTTGAAACAAGCTACGTAAAATCCGAAGGAAGACAATCATAAAGCAATATATTGATTAGCTATGGAGTTGAGTTTTAACAGCAAAACTCAGCTCACCTGCATCAAAATCAGGGACAAAGCCTCACCAAATGGCTATAACCGGCAAATGGCTTGCCTGCTCCTTTATTAAATCAATTAAGCTACTTTTCCCTCGAAACCCTAACACTTAGATTAGATAAAAATCAAGAATATTTACTAGAATATGGAGGTTGAAAGATCTCCAACACCTTTCAAGGTACATATGCCAGAATTGACTCGAGGGGTCATATTGTTTTATTTTATTTTTTTTATTTGGCAGCATAAAGATTGACTACCAGATCCAAAGCAAAACCATTTTTCATATATTATTAATTTATCTGGAAATTCATTAACTACACATACATAAACAAGCAACTTGACGCTCGAACATTCAACACAAAAAGTGTTCGATTCTCAAGCCTTGGAAGATAAGCAGATACCAGATAAAGCACCAAAAAACTTAATAATGGAAAATTGGAGCAATAGACTTGGATAATGGGTTTTTTGATTTAAATATAGCAAATAACAAAAGAAATGAAGACAAAGATGATGATAGATGAAGGGAAAATGTGAGTGGTGCACAAGGCTGGAAAGGGGAAAAGGAAAGAAGAAAGAGAAGAGTGAGAAGGAGAATCTTTGAAAATACCAGAATGAGTTGTATATTAAATTCTGTATGCATTCTGTTGAAACAAAATGCAATATATAACAGTCTTTTCATTCTTTAACATTATAGCATTTTTTCCTTAACACATGTGGCTCTATTAGCTACTAAACAAGTAAAATAAAACACATAGTATTGGCTTATAATTGCAATACATTGAAAACACCGTATTGTCTTATTAATACCCCTAATTTGAATTCCCCCTCAGAGAAACCCACTTATCAGTTCCTTCTTTGCAACAGTTGCCCCTCCATTAAATGGACCTTGTCCTCGAGCTTGAATTATGGAAATCACAAAGCTAGTTCATCAATAAATTTTCAAGTGGCTTCTGCAGGTGTTATGCCCATCCAGTGAATGAGTATTTGGGTGGCTGCTTGTTGATTTTTCTTGACCATTCACCAATCTAGTATAGCTTGCGGGAGGAGAAGAGGAGAAGAGAGTAAAGCTGGCAATATGGTGTGCACCTTTCTATTTCCCACTTTTTCTTCAACAAGGACACATGAAATACAAGATGGATGGTTGTAGAGGGGGGTAACTTCAGCTTATATGCCACGATACCATTTCTTGCTAAAACTTCATATGGACCATAGTACTTTGAGGCCAATTTCTGAGATTGTCGATGGGCTAGTGTTTTCTGTCTATATGGTTGCAATTTGATGTCGACTAGATCTCTTTTTGCAAATGATCTCTCACTCATATGCTTGTTTGCTAATTGAATTATTCTATGTCATACATCCTATAGTCCTCTTGATAGTTTGCAACATAAGTTCCCTTTTAGATAAAAAAATCATCCATGGCCTTTAATTGTGAGTCCCTTGGGAAATATGAAATGTGTAGAAGGGGAGGGTAGTCGTAAATGATTTCGTATAGAGTGGATTTTGTAGCAGTATGGTAGTTAATATTGTACCACCATTCTACAAATGAAAGCCACTTAACCCACTAAGTTGGAAAGGTACCTGCCATGCAATGCAAATAGTTCTCAAGACACTTATTGATCACCTCTGTCTGGTCGTTTGATTGTAGATGATAGGCAATGGAGTAACACAGTTTCACCCCTTGTCTAGAGAATAATTCCTTCTAGAAAAGGCTTATAAAAACAACATCCCTGTCACTAATAATGGTAGCTGGTAATCCGTGCAGTCTGTAGACGTTGTCGAGAAAGACTCTTGCCACAGAACTTACAGTATAGGGATAGTGAATGGCCATGAAGAGTGTGTACTTATTAAATTTGTTAACAACCATAAATAACTTCCATGCCTTCAAACATAGGCAACCCTTGCACAAAATCCATACTAATATCAATAAAGGGGGCTTTTAGGTATGGGAAGTGGTTGTAGTAACCCTGTGATGCGTGTGTTTTTTTATTTGTTCTGTTGATAAATGGAACATTCCCTGATGTATTGTTTGATGTTTTTCTGTTGCCCCATCCAATAGAACCAGTTAGCCACCATTTTGGTTGTAACAGTAGTTCCTGAGTGCCCTTCTATGACTGAGTCATGATATAAGGCAAATGATTTTAGTCTGAAGAGGCATATTACAGCCAACCACGACCTTACCCTTTCTACACAGTAGTTGATTGACTCATGAGTAATGGGGGTGAGAGGCAAGATTCATGCTTAATTCCTGGATGAGGGTTTGCACAACTTTATTATTTACCTAAGATTCCTTGATATCTTTCATAAGTGTAGTAGAGATGATAGAGACTATTAGGGTGCTTAATTCTCCGCAAGACACCTTGAATAGTGCATTAGCAGCCACATTATCCTTACCCTTCTTAAACTCGATCTTATAATCAAAGCCAAGTAGTTTGGATAGCCATAAATGCTGTAATGGGTAAGTCACCTTCTATTCCAACAAATATTTAAGACTAATATGATTAGTACGGATTGTGAAATGTCTACCCTATAAGTAGTGCCTCTATTTGGTGACAACAAACAAAATAGCTAGCAGTTTCCTTTTATAGACGGAGAATGTCTATTGTTTGACCCTAAATAACTTATTGATGAATGCAATTGGGTGGTCTTCCTGCATTAGAACTACTCTCATTCCTCTACTGCTAGCATTTGTCTCTATAATAAACTATTTATCCAAGTTTGATAATGCTAACACTAGGGGGTTTGTCATAATGTTCTTGAGCTGATTGAAGGTTGTGGTTGCCCCTTCGTTCCACATATAAGAGTCCTTCTTCAATAGTTGTGTTAAGGTTTGCATATGATGTCATCACCCTTTACAAACCTCTTCTAGTATCCTGTAAGGCCCAGAAATCCCCTCAGTTGTTTAATGTTGCTTGGGATATGCCAATCTAGTAGGACCTTAATTTTTTATGGATTAGTCGACACCCCTGCTACATAGATAAATGACCTAGATATTCAACTTGGGTACTGTAGAAAACACATTTACTGGCCTTGGCATACAACTAGTTTGTCTTTAGTATCTCAAATATAGTCCTTAGATGCCCCAAATGCTCTGTCATGGTGTTACTGTAGATAAGAATATCATCAAAAAACACAAGGATAAACTTTCGCAAATGGCTCTGAAATACCTTATTTATTAGGCTTTGGAATGTGGCTGGAGCATTAGTCAAGTTAAAAGGCATGACCAAAAATTCATAGTGCCTATTGTGAGTCTTGAATACAGTCTTATAAACATCCTTAGGAGATATTCTGATATGTTGGTAACCAACCAACTCATCTAGGAGTTTGTCTATTAGAGGAATAAGGAATTTATCCTTCACCGTAAGCTTGTTTAATGCTCTTTAGTCAATACATAGCCTCTATGATCCATCCTTCTTCTTGATTAGGACCACTGAAGAAGCAAAAGGGCCATTTCTGTGTTGGATGGTTCCCGACTCTAGCATTTCTTTAATTATTCTCTCCACCACATCCTTTTATATACTCGAGTGTCTATAAGGCCTGAGGTTGATTGGATTAGAGCCCTTTTTTAGAGGTATATTGTGGTCATGGCTACGAGGTGGTGGCAAGCTCTTAGGTTCCTCAAACACTTCTTAGTATTCTTCCGGCAGAACTGCTAAAGCAACATTCTTAGTAACACAGGGTCGTAACCTGGTGAATATTGATTGTCCCTCATGATCTTGATCCTCAATAAGGCATATGCAGCACAAATTAATTTCAGAAACTAATCTAATGTTGTATAACAAGCCATTGAGTTGCTCAAATCTGACAGTCTCTACTGATATTGGGTTATACCCTTTGATAAAGATTTCCTGGCCTTGCCACATAAATGCCATCCATATCTCTTCGCAATTGCAGACAATGGTTTTCAATTTAGCTAGTCACTGAATTTCTAATATCATATCATAATTTTTTAGGTCCAAGGTAAAAACATCAGCTGTAAAATCAACTCCTTGCATTGACTATTGGAAGTTGTTGCACACTGAAGTGCAGGTCATGGTTTCACTATCAACTACTTGCACAGTTAAAGCTTTAATACTAGTGAGTTTACAACATAACATGTCTGCTAATTGATTGTTGATGAAGTTATGTGTGCTTTCAGAGTCCACAAGAATAAACAATTGTTGTTTCTCTACTCTGCCAGTGACTCTAAAAATATTTAGGCCAATCACACCTAAGGCATTAAGAGGTATGTATGGGTTGTGAGTCTCATGTTCTACTTTGGTTACTCCATCTTCCTTACTACCCTTCATGTCTTCTTCAACAACACACAAGGAGTAAAGCTTCTTGTTCTAGCACTTGTGCCTAGGTATAAATTTTTCATCACACCAAAAACAAAGGCCCTTAGCTCTTCTCTCATCCAAGTCCCTATTCCTGATGGGTCTAGTGGTTCTATTAACATTGTTACGGTTATAAGGTGCAGGGTTTGGTAGGATACCAGTGTGGAGTGGTTTATAATTATTATTAGGAAGTCCTGGTAGGCTTTTGTTGTAGTTGAGAGGGGTGGAGGTCTTATTTTGGTAGGCATATGTGGTTGGATGATAGGTTTGTTTGTTAGGATTGGAACTATAACATCGGTGGGTAAGGGTGTTATTATATAACCTGGCTAAGATGTAGGCTTATTTTAAGGATTTTGGTTCAAACATCTTGATCATATTCTTGACCTCCACATCTAACCCTTATACAAAAAACATCAAGGCATTTTTCTCAGAAATTTTAGATCTATTCTAGAGGATATCGAAGTCTTTGATGCAGGTTTCTAAGTCGTTTTTCTGTTTTAGTTCAATAAGTTCTTTTAAAGGGTTCCTATCCCTCTCTAAACCTGCAACATAAGGCCTCCATATACTCTGGCCACGACACAACCTGCCCCCCCAAGCTTCTCATAAAATTATGATGCTAACACAGAGCTATTTCATCTAGATAATAGGAGGCCAGTTTAAGCTTATCATGCTCAGCAGTCTCCTCAACATCAAAGTACTGGTTGTATTTATAAATCCATTTAAGGACATCTTCTCCCTAAAAGACAAGGAATTCTCCTTTTGGTCTACGTAGTTGATAATAAGGGGGTGTACCTTCAATAACCCAATTGAGTTTGGCAGAGGAGTCCTTTACAATGGGGTGCTGAGATGCTTTGGGTAGACTAAACTCACTAGTGAAGAGTTGAGCTTTTTGCAATGCTGAGTCTACATAGAAAACAAGGGCATCAATAACTTCCTTAAGCTCTCTGAAGCATGCATTAGTCTCAGCCTTGGTATCATTAAGTTATTGTTGAATTTGATCATATGCCTGGGTATGCTCTGGATTAGTGGTCTTATCCACCTTCCTGGCATTTTGGGATCTTGTTTCACGTGGCATTTTTAAATCTGAAGATGCCACTCTGATACCATTTGGAGCAATAGACTTGGACGGTAGGTTATTTGATTCAAATATAACAGATAACAAATGAAATGAAGAAGAAGATGATGATAGATGAAGGGAAAACATAAATGGTGCTTAGGGCTGGAAAAGGGAAAGGGAAAGAAGCAAGAGAAGAGTGAGAAGGAGAATCTCTAAAAATACTGGAATGAGTTGTAAATTAAATTCTGCATGCATTCTATTAAAACAAAATGCAATATATAATAGTCTTTCCTTTCTTTAACATTCTAGCATTTTTTCCTAACACACGTGGCTCTACTAGCTATTAAACAAGTAAAATAAAACACACAGTATTGGCTTATAATTGCAATACATCGAACACACCGTCTTGTCTTATTGATACCTTTAATTTGAATTTCCCCCCAGAGAAACCCACTTATCAGTTCCTTTACTGCAACAAAAATTCATTAGAAAAATTGTATGCGCTAAAGAAAACCTCTAAATCAATATTGGAAGCCAAATTTCATCCCTCTTTCTCCCTACCATTTTGTAATAAAACCCTTAACTCAAAAACCCTAGTTTCAAAATTAATGGAAGCCAAATTAAAGCTTTATCAAACAGATTGGGAAGCCATAATTAGATATGAAAAACACAAATTGGCAATATGTTAAAGAAACAATTTTTTAATGCAAATCAAATGCAATCTACTAAAGCAAACCACAAAATGGTGGATAATTAATTGGCAAGTCAAAAGAAGAGAAAATGATTAGTCGTCGATATTTGAAAAAAGAACAATTTGATATAATTGAGATGGATTCTGGTTTGAATGCAAAGAAGAAGAACCCTAGCTTTTGTTATTCTCTCCATTTTTTCCCCTACAACAGAGAGAGAAATAAAAAAAAAGATAAAAATTTTTTTATGAAGTTAAATTCTATAACAAGAGCAGTATAGTTATTTTATAAATATTAAAACTTGTGTACAAGATTGGATAAACTTGTTCTATATCTATCTTTATCTTTTAAAAGAGACAAGAATTTATCTTTTATGATGATTTTAGACGGAACAAAAATTGATTTTTATACTATTAAAAAATTCACCAAAATTTTTTATAAAAAAATAAAATTCATCCTTGTTTATTGTACTAAAGGCTTCCTTAATGTAGTAGTATAATAACAATAAAGTTCTGAGCCTTTTAGGTTTATTAATTTTACTCCAAACATGATAGATATCAACTAATGCCAAGATACCCCTTCTTTCCATCCATTGCCAGTGGTCATTAAAAGATTTCATCCAATTTGCAAATGATTTTTAACCACTTTCATCCAATATACGAAAATAAATCTATATCATAAATGACTATTTTAGCGTGAAATTAGATTTACTTTCCTAATTTTTCATGTTATTTAAGTTGATATAGTAGAGTAAAAAATTAAATCTTATTATGATGCCTTGGATTGAAGCACTTAATATGCACTTGCAAATTAGACAAAAAAGAGTGAAATTGTCCAATATAGATTATATTTTGAGTAAAATTAATAATATCAAAAGAATTATGACTTAATTGATAATGAAGTAGTACTTTTGGAACATAAATTAAGATGTCCCCTATCATAACCTGTTTTGGCCTCTGACAAAAAAGAAATCGAAAAAAATGTTTCTAATAATTTTTTTGGCATAAAAGTTTTTTCTAAGAAAAATCTGAGCTATCATGTCAAGAATCAAGTTTCGTGTTAAAAATTGAGCTTCTTGTTAAAATTGGCTGACACGATTAAAGAGTTGATGTCTTATCCCAAGTGCAGGAGTGTCACAGTAATAAATAACCCGGCAAGACCAGGGTCGAACCACAGAGAGGTTAATTGTATAAATTATAATTAATAAAACAACAACAACAACAACAACAATAATAACAACAATAATAGTAACAGTAATAATAATATTAATAGTAATAGTAATAATAATAATACTTAGTACGTGGCGTTGTTATACCTGAGAATGATCTCAAAGATCGGGTCACAGGTTTCCAGCCTATATACTCAGTTTATGAAAAGATTAAAGAGATATATTATATAATATAAACAGATTTCTGATGCGAATGAACAAGGCAAGACCAACAATGTCAGGATCCTTGATCAAACACAGAGCATACTTAAAGTGCATAAAAT
>Ga0325411_1002657_pt1 | contig 20235 bp, 6 predicted proteins | sample PopdelMetagenome_13_FD_206181 | JGI IMG/M metagenome (GOLD analysis project Ga0325411, IMG submission 206181) | Populus deltoides microbial communities from Bellville, Georgia, United States - Xylem-PdIQD-R4 | ecosystem: Host-associated > Plants > Phyllosphere > Stem > Wood/Secondary xylem...
TCGAATCCCTAACAATGGTGATGCAGGGAAGAGAACGTGTCACCAATTAGGCTAAACACCCAACTCTTGTATACCAAGGTCACACATTTTTATTTTAAATTGGATTTTGAAGAGATCATCTGCGTATAGAGTATTAGTTACAAAAAATTTTCTTTTGTTGTTGTATTTTATAATGTTAATGATTACAAATTATGCAAGATTTTGAATAAAAGTATGAGAAATAAAATTAAAATTTTTAATTAATAGAATATATTGTGATAGTAAAAGATATCATAATATCAAACAAATACTTAAGGTTTGTTAATTTACTTTTAATTAGTTTTTTTTTAAAAAATACTTGGAATGTAATAAAAATATCCATGCTAATATCTTTTCTAATAAAAAATAATTATAAACTTAAAATATAATGTATATTTAATGATATTTTTTTAAAATACTGATAAAGTGACTTTTGAATGACAATTATTTTTAAATATTCAAACGACAACATATTGAATCAATTAAAGTTAACTTGTCAAATCTTTCACCTTAATTATAAAGACCGTGATAACTGTATAGAAAGTAAATCAAAATAAACTATGAAAATTAACTACTAATTAATCTAATATTGAAAGATAAATTTAAAAATAAAAATAAAAAAAGGATAAGAAAAACTATTTGGGTTAACATGGGTTAACATTCCAAATTAACAACTTGTATCATGAGATTATGATAAACCATGGAAAAAAAATAAAAAAAATTATGAATCTCAGTTTTCAATCAACCAATGTTAAAGGATATTGAAATCGAATTTTTTTTAAAAAAAAGAGACAAAAACAACAACCTAAGTCAACTTGGGCTAACCTGTTAAACTTGTAACTTGGATAATGTGATATGGATAAATTTATAAAAAGTAAATAAAAAAATTATAAAACTTCATTTCCAACATATCCATTGTTGAAGGTTGAATTGAGAAAAAAAACTAAATCCACGAGACTAAGATAACTCCATAGAAAACAAATTGAACAACACTATGAAGTTCAATTCCCAAATAACTTAATATTGAATAATAAAATTGAAAAAATAAATAAATAAAAAGGAAGAGATTGAGTTGTTGGAGGGTGAAATTGAAAAAAAAAATTCAATAAAAAAGGACTCAGAAAATTAATCGATTCAACTCGAGTTAACTTACTTAACCGGTAACTCGGATCATGAGATCGAGATAAGCATATAGAAAACTAATTAAAAAAAATATGAAGCCCAATTGAAAAAACATTCAATTAAAAAATGATCAAAAAATAAATAAAATCAATCCGGGTCAACCTATCAAACTTATGGGCCGGTTCATAAGATCAAGATAATCTCACAAAAAACAATTATAAAGTCCAATTTCCAACTAATCTAATGTTCAAGGATGAAATAAAAAAAATCATTTAGAAAAGCAGCAAAAAAAAAACTCAAGTTAACCCTAGTTAATCTATTAAACTCACGACCCGAGTTATGAGATCGGAATAAATTCATAAAAAGCAATAAAAAAAATATAAAATCTCACTTCCAATAGATCTAGTATTGAAGGTTTAAATCAATAAAAAAAATTTAAAACCTTGAAACCGATATATAACCAAACTGAAATGAAATAAAAAACAAAATTACACAATTTTTAAAATAATGGATAGAATTGAAAAAAAAACTAAAAAAGAAAAACACTATTCTAATAAAATAATATTTTGTAGATGTGATTATAATAAGTTAATCACAATACTTTGTTAATATTTATAAATATTTTTTTATTAATTCTCACAAGTTTCGAATCCCTAACAATGGTGATTTAGGGAAGAAAAACATGTTACCAATATTATGCTAAACACCCACTCTTGTATGTCAAGGTTATATATTTTTTATTTTAAATTGGATTTTGAAGAAATCATCTGCGTATAGAATATCAGTTACAAAAATTTTTATTTCGTTGCTATATTTTATAATGATAATGATTACAAATTATCGCAAGATTTTGAATAAAGGTATGAGAAATAAAATTAAAATTCTTAATTAATAGAAGATATTGTATTAGTAAAAGCTATCATAATATCAAACAAATATTTAACGTTCGTTAATTTGCTTTTAGTTTTTTTAAAAAAAAATTAAAAAATTTTGAATTTTTTTTACTTTTTCTTTACTTTAAATTAATAGTTTTTAGTATTTTCATATTATTTTGTTGTATTGATGTTAAAAATAATTTTTTAAAATAAAAAATATTATTTTAATATATTTCCGAGCAAAAAACACTTTAAAAAGTAACCACTACTACACTCCCAAACATTCCCTTAATCTTGTACATAAAAACTAGTCCGAGATATATCCTAACTCTTAAAATGAAATTCTAAATGCACATTTATTTAGAGGGAGGTAATTTTTACTAAATAAGTTCTGAGAGTGCTTCAGAAATTGCTGCTAATTATGATCATTGATAATTTTCCTATGATGTTGTGAATGGCAGTGCATGAGACAATAAAGAACACTTCAAGCTCTTCAATGGCGCTTCCCATGAAGGAATGGCAGCAGAAATATTGTAACACAAAAGAAATATAAAAATAATTCAAGCATCAAGGACGAAGAGAACAAAAACAAGAATCCCTCTGGCAAGCCAAATTAAGCATTGCAATATTGAGTAAATTAATGTATAAATTTAATAGGATTTGATCATACATAACATACAATATCTGGTTTAGCATCGATGAAGAGGAAACTGGAGACAAAAAGTCTCTGCTAATAAAGACTTGGTTCAGCTCTGATTATGGGATGCGTGTGCTGTGAAGAAATTAAGTAGGAAGTGAGTTTGTTAAAACATAGAATATATATACAAGTAATTAATTATTTGATCATTCTATGTTGAAACGTCAACAACAACCATATTGTATATATTCTATGAATATATTTTTTTTTAAAAAAAAACTTTGTCAAACATGTTTAGGTGAGTTTGGATTAATTGAAAGTTATAGGCTGGTGAGGCTCATAGCTTAATAATATTTCTGTAAAGTAAGATTATTAAGGTGTGTTTATTGTTTTTGTGATTCAACTTATTTTTTAAAGTGTTTTTTAAATTATTTACTGCTTGAAAACGCACCGGATTAATGCTTTTTTTTATGATTTTAATGTGTTGATATAAAAAAAATATTATTTTAATATATTTCAATTGAAAAGCATTTTTATAAAAAAAATATTTTACACCACATTACCAAATACACACTTAATTGAATAAAAAAAAAAGAGAATAAAGCAAGCACGTAAATGATCAAGGGGAGAAGACAGGAAAAGAAAGAAAAAAAGAATGAATCACTAGAGTGATGTCATAGCGCCACCATCAACATGCACCATCATAAAAAGGTGCTTCCGTCGAGATGATTATAACAATACCAAGGAAGGCCTCCATAGGAGCTCAAAGGAGACCACACATGCCTCCTCAATATGGTGGCCCTCCTCACACATGTCAAACACTCTCGGTCTTTTTCGTTCAATTCAATTCCTAATTATCTATTATCTCTTCAATTCAGTCCTGAGTTAATTTCATCTCATCCAAGTCTGATAAAAGCCTAACCGAGAAGAGAAGAAAGGAAAGGAAAAGAAAGTGATGCATAACCCAACTAAGTAGCTCACTGTGGTCATGTTCATGACATGGATCGTGAATTTACCAAGTTAACACGGGTAGATAGGTTAATTCAATATGTCATCATCTTAATATTAAAACAAATATCAAGTTGATTTTATTTTTTAAATCCAAACCACAATCTTATCGATCTTTCAAGTTGTTTTTAGACCCAACAAGTTAATTGAATTACACCGAGTTAATTCTCATATAATTTTCTTTAAAGTTTATACTAAATAAGTCAGGTTATAAGATCTTAAGATTAAACTATTAAAATGAGTTTAATAACATTGTTAGAAAGTTCTTCACAACACAAACATTTTTCTTTTATGTTAAAATAAACATTGCTTAAACCCCCCCCCCCCCTTTTTTTTTTTTGAAGAAAGTCCAAACAACATTATCTAATTTTATTTTTTTTTAGTATCGGTTTCAGTCAACAAAGGATGTTTTGAATTTACACCTTGTGTAGCACGAGAACAAAAATTTTGCTATCAAAACATCATTGAGAGTTGGACAAATTATGGACAAATTAAACTAATTCCATCAAATGTTGTGCGAATCAAATGGCTTATTGATATTCTTCTCATTCACGGTTTTCTAGATAGATGTCCTTCTCAATTTTCTCCCCAAATTCAAACCACGAGTTTTCTCTCCCTGTCTAGGTATTTCAGTCGAGTCTTAAACAATATCGTTAGTTGCAATCTAATTAAGACGTGGTATGATGAAACACCTACACAATTCAAAGTTGTGTTGCTCTAAAAGCACCTTCAAGAAGTTATACTCCTCTCGCTAGATTGACGTAAGTGAGGTAGTTAATGTCAACATATACAGGGGAAAAAACATGTATATATTTGATCGAATGACAAGAAAACATTTGTTTTTGTGCTCTTGTTGATGCATGAACAACTAAAGCAAAGACAAATGTATTTGGTGGTTGCAAGTCCTGTCAATGTCATGCCTCGTTTAATCACAAATCAAGTCAAAATGTAAATATCTATCTTAATTTGATTACACCATTGAATCTTTGTAGGTGGTTAACTAATAGAAGTTAATTAAATTATTTTCTGGAGTGCTTGATTACATCATTTAGAGTCACTAGTCTAATTATTCCAATTAACCTCGCCTCCTTTTCCCATATGAACTCATGGAGAATCGAAAAGAATATGCGAAGGATGAATATCATTGTGAAATTATTCAATTTGCGCATGCAAAGAGTTAATCGATCGATGTGTGAAGAACATCCATGGTTGATGTACATGCTCTGATCGTGTACAGAAATTAATGGAGTCCCTCCATGGCTATTTCTTTAGTTATCCTGCATGGAAAACTATATAAGCCATGGCTGTTTCTTTGATATAAGACGATCTACACTCATGGCTGTGATTTGAAGTATATATGCCTGGCTACCACATGCTGTGTTCTTCAACATATATATGCCTAATTGCCAATGCATTTGAGTAGTAATAATTAAGTGTGATTGTAAATAACTGCTTACATTTGTACTATTTATGAAGTGAAGGGAACCCGCTAATTAGAGTTTCCAGCAGACAAAAAATCAATGAAAGGAAAATTAGCCTTTCTCTGATGTAATTCCCTGGCTTCCTGATCTACCTCAACATCATCTCTTCTAGCATTGTCGAGGGCTTCGCTTTTGCTAGAATCAGTCTTTACTTGGAGAAAATCATAGAACTCTAGAGGTTTACCTGCAATATATATTTACACAAATTATACATGCATTAAGAAATCGATTAAAAAAAACTAAGTACATAATCACGAGAAATTAAGATATAGAAAAACGTCTATATTTCATCATGAAACTTGAAAATTGCTGTATGATCTAGTCCATATGGATCAAACGGGCCATACATTACAAAAATCCATGCACTTATATATGAAAACAATAACGTTGCATGGATTCATGGGATTCATTACACCAACCAATCAGATAGTTTTGATGCGTTTGAACTTGGCCTGTAAAATACTTTTTCATAAACTAAAGCTAGTACCTGCACAAAGTTTTTTTCATTCTCTACCTAGCTAAGAGTGTAAAATTCATGTTTGATGGTGATCTTCTTCGGTTACCTTCATGATGGCTGGTATTTTCATTGCAAAAAGACGGATAGTTGAGACAGAAGGGATGATGATAACAATCGCAATAACTTTCACAGAATTTGTGGAAAAATGATGGGGCAAGGTTCCTTGGCTCACAATTCACGATCCTCATCACGTCTTGATTTGAGAAAGAATGTGTCTGCTCATTGACTAACAACGCTTGAGAAGCTGCTCTTTTTGCATGAATCCTTGATCTTTCTCTGCATTTTCTTGCCATGATTATATGCCAATGGTTCTTCACAGCATTATCAGTACGACCAGGAAATTGCTTTGCAATAACAGCCCATTTATTGCCATGAATCTGCTGACAAGCAAGAAGCCTCTCTTCTTCCTCTTCTGTAAAAGGGCTTCTGTTGATTCTTGGATCCAACTGATTAAACCATCTTAACCTACAACTCTTCCCTGATTTGATTTACAATTTTTGGGTTAGTCACTAGTCACAATCATACATACATACATACATATATATATATATATAGGTATATTCCAGTTTTTGCAAGTCTAAATTATTTTTAAATAAAAAACCAACCATCATGACCGGTTCAATCATCCCTAATAAATTATATTAATAGGAAAATCATGGATTAATATAAAATTTTAAATTTTCACCTGATTTTCCTTGAAGCTTTTCGGCTATGGAGTTCCAATTGTGAGGACCATACTGATCCACCAACTTGCGAAGCTTCTCATCTTCAGCCGGCCTCCAATGGCCTCTGGTACTCATCCGATGAAGATCTTCTACCTTAATATACAACAAGAAAACATACAGTTGGAAAAATAAAAAAACCCTAGCTATATATGCTCAAAGCTAGGGTTCTTTACACCATCTACACTTAGAAAACCCTAGCTAACTCCTTTCTTGTTATTCTATTTTCACAAATACATATGAGCAAAGTTTTCTAAAGCTAGGGACAAAGAGATACAAAAGAAAGCAATCAGAGATGGTGATCAAACAATAATTTGGTGGCAAAGTAGACAAGTATGGAAAGAAAATATATAAGAATCGATGGGGATATTGAGAGAGATGTCTTGATCATTCGTTAGAGAGATGGGAAGGTTTGGACCGACTTTTACAAGAGGTTGATGCAACTTCTGGGCTAACAAACAGTTCTAAGTCATCACCTGTGGGCATAACTTAATCTGTTGTCTGTGTTTGTGAGAGAGAGGGAGGTTGAAGGGATCCTTTCATCATCTTCGCAAGTTTCTAATCAGCCACAACTTTCTACTTATAGCCCACCTAGCATTCTTTTTCTCCTTTCCCCTTAAACTATAAAATATAATTAAGTAATATTTGAGCAAAGAGATATTGGTTAATTTTATGTTCTCTTCGTACAAGTTATATATAAATATGGTAATATATATTGACTTGCAAGAAAAACAATTGTGGTCTTATTGACTAGCCATGGCATTCTCTGAATCTGGTGGTGTTTCAAGGGAAATCTCTGGCTGGTTAATACTTGAGATTTTATCATAAGTATCGTTATAAGATTTATCTCATATTCTAACCCGATTCAAAACTCGAGTTATAAATTAACTCGTAAATATATGAGTCAATTCAATCGTTTTTTATTTTTATCAAAATAATATAGTTTTTTATTTTATTAAAAATATTTAATTTAAAATATATATAAAACTTAATTTAAAATAGGTTTTGAATTGATGAGTTAACTACTAGATTTACTCCGGTTTGATTTATAATTCTATTTCGGGCAAATAGAGGAAATTAAGGTTGGTGAGCTTGTTAAGACTTTGTGAGGTTTAAAAGGGCATGAGGTGGTTTTTTAGGATTTAATTAGGTTTTGACGATCACCCTTAATTCCACCTAATTAAATGACATTTTGGCTTCCAAATTCAGAAGCGCACGTGGAGGTAGATACATTCTTATTAGCTTAATTCTTTGGATTTCATCAACCAATCTTTAATTAATACCTAATTAGAACTGTAATTGGACTTGTAAAATTGAAGATACATTTTTAACAACATTTATTCTGTGGATATATCAATACGCAATTTGATTTATTTATTTTTTAATAAATCAATAAGCAAATTGATATTGTCTGCATGCTAGAGTTAGGGGTGAGAAAAAAATCGAAAAACCGAGAAAATTAGAAAAAAAAATAACCGAAAAAACTGAACCGTGAAAAAAAACCAATTAAACCAATTAAAATTTTAAAAAATCAGCTGGTTCAGTTTAGTTTCAGTTTTAGAAACCTAAAACCGGAAAAACCGAACTGAACTGAAACTGAAAAAAACCAAGTCAAACCGGCAAAAAACCAAGCCAAACCGAAAAAACCGAGCCAAACCGGTTTGAACCAGTTTTTGTCCTAAAAAACCAAACCGAACCAAACCGAAAATAATCGCCCCTAATTAAAGCATTATTTCCTTTTTTTTTTCTTGAAAAGTAAAACATTGCCTAGTGAAGAAGTTATATATACTGTGTTATTAAACTAATTTGGTAATTCACCAACCCAAAACCTATCTTGGGTTGAGTTTTTTATTGAATGGAGTAGGAATTCACTTTGTTAAACCAGATCAACTCAATAGGTCAAACAACAACTTAATTGACTTAGTCAAAACCCGAGTAAGATTCGGATTGAATTTAAAAAAAAAAATTCAAAACAATATCATTTTAACTTTAAAAAAATCTTGAAACAATACTGATTTGGATTGACATAGGTTGACCCACCCAACTCGTGACCCGAGCCTTGAATAAGATCATAGACCGGGCTAAGTTTTATAATAGTGATATACTATATTGTTGTCCTGTGCTATACTATGTATCGAATCAATTTTTTTTAACATAGAAAAAAACTTAGGTGTAGCTAACATTTTTCTAATAAAAAAATTTAAATTGTGTGGGAATAGAGACTCGATGTGACCTAAATAACTTAACAGGTCTAAAGGCAACCTAGACGATTAGTAAAAACATAGTTTAACTCACAAAAATTCATGACGATATTTTTTTAAAAAAAATATTAAGATGACAACATATTGGATTGATTCGGGTCAATCTGAATTAACTTGTTAAATTTATGACCCAGATCATGAGACTATGATAACTTCATATAAAGTAGATCAAAATAAACCATGAAACTCAATTATCAATCAATCCAATATTAAAGAATAAAATTAAAAAAAAATAATAAAAAAAGAAGAAGAAAATAACTCAAGTCAACCCGAGTTAACTTACTAAATAAACAACATAGATCATGAGACTAAGATAATCTAATAGAAAGTAAATAAAAACAAAACATGAATCTCAATTCTCAATAAACACATTATATACTGAAAGATGAAATTGAAAAATTTATTTAAAAAATAATAAAATAAAACTCGTGATACAGATCATAAAATTAAAATAATTTTATATAAAATAAATCATAACAAATCATAAAATTTAATTTATCAAAAGAAAGGCATCTTTTTTTAGCCTTGGCCAACCATATTCTTGAATTTAGGAAAGCCATCTTTCATCTTACACCAACCTCCATCCCAAGAAAAGCAATTCCCAATTGAGATTAGAAACCGTGACTAGCTACTCATTAATTAAATCGTTTCTTCAACTCCTACCAAAACAAGATATATTTTAGGGCTTAACATTACCTAACATTTTCAACTGATCTTCAACAATCACACCAAAATCATAGCCTTCTAGGGTAGGCATTGTATTCTAATTTTGGCTTCGAAAATGGTGAGACTTTAACATACATGTATTTTAGAGGCTTTGATCTCCGCAAGATTTAATTTTTTGAAGTCATAAGAGATTGTTAAGGCCCTCAAATTAGTTCTATTCGGAATTTGTTAAATTTTTAGGTTAATTTAGAATTTATTTTCTATTTAATTTACAAATTTTATTATTATTTTTTATGTTTTTGTTTGGGATTTTTTTTCCTCGGAAGAGTTTAATATTTAGTTTTGAATAGAAAATACATTCAATAATAAAAATTTGAATTAAGATTCTTTATGGTCGAGACTCATTAATTTCTGTAGAACTTTATATTTATTTATGATTATCGTCTTTCTTGTATTATTTTTGTACACATCAAAAAAATAATTATGCAGAGTAACTCTCTTAGGATTTACTGAATTAATGAACGTTACTGAATTTTCTTGATATTGTAGACTATTCTTGAAGGAAACAAGTCGAGGCAGTGACTGGAAAGAGGTTTACTCAACTTACATCAAGAAATGGACACTCAATTGTACAATATCAGAAAAAAAAAATGGAGTGATGGAAGGCATACAATGCAAGAACTCAAATTTTAAACCTCTTTGGAGAAATTATGAAATGGGAGAGAGGCAAGACTGAAAGGATTGATGGGAGATGAAGATTTTGGTAGTCTCATTCTTCCTCCACTTCAAGGCCTGGTATGTATTCCAAACTGACATCGAAAACTACAGGACTATTTGGTGCCACCCTTGGCCTTCCTGGAGCTGAAGTGAGTCCTTTTGGGAATGCCAACTAGAAACAAGAACAAGCCATGAAAACAACATTGTTAGAAGCTTAATTGCAAATACACTTTCTTGTTTGGTTGTCAAGAAAACACATTGAAAGATGCTGCCAGCAGCAGACCATCTCATCTTGCGATGGCAGTCCATGGATCAATATGTATAAATCCATGGCATTAAGTTTTGGAATTTTCTCCTAGCTCTTTAAACCTCAAGAAAGTGCATAGCAGAGAAGGGTTGGATTTTAAGTCTGATGATGCATCATCGGTATGCATAGGATCCAACTAACCTAGGCCAATGCAGCTGATGGGATATACATTCTGCAGTTATCTACCGTTTTTTTCCTTCTGGTTGGAAAATGAGTAAGAAGTGAATAAATTACAGGTAAATGGATCGATATGTATGAAGCCATGGCATTAAGTTTTGGGACTCGCTACTAGCTCTTTAAACCTTGAAAAAGTCTGCTGATGCATCATCTGTTTGACATAGAATCCAACTAACCTAGGCCAATGCACCTGATGCTTGATGGGATATCCATTCTGCAGTTATCTACAATTTTTTTCTTCTGGTTGGAAAATGAGTAAGATGTGAATAAATTACCGGTCCGGGAATGTAGAGCCGGCGCTTCCCTCCAACTTTCATGCTTAGGATCCCTTCATCAAGTCCCTTGATCACCTATTCTAGTCATTCAAATTGAAAAAGTCAATGACAGAGCATTCCTGACTCATATTCCAGTCACCAGAGTGTGGCTATAGTCTATATGACATTATGCAATGCTGCTTACCATGCAATGAAATTTAGAGATCATTCAACAAGGTAAGGAACATTTGGCACTATCTATCTACTCTCAGATAGCATGCATAGAAACCTATCTAAAAGGTTAACTGACATTCATAGGTGCGTTATAGAACAAAATCAGAATTTGCAGTTGTTTCATTATCAGTGGCACTGCCCAAGCTTAACATGGATTACCATCTATGGAGCTTACCAGACCGGAGCCGACACGAAAGATATAGATCTGCCCTTTCTCCAATGAACTGCAAAATGTGAGAGGAATAATTTTAGAAGTTGAGCAAGTTGCCCTTGCTAACAAGTGCAAGAATGAACACCAAAACAGCCAATCTTTTAGGCTGAAAACTGGCCACAGCTACCAACTCTCCTCTGTCCCCTTCATCCAAAAGTTTCTTTTTTTGAATGAATAATTTCTATCAGGAAAAATTAACTTAGCAGGAGATACCCTGCTTACAAAACAGAGAGCTGTACAAATCTCAAGCAAAGAATCAAACAATTAGCGACACAATCTAGCTACAATCAACCCCCACAATTGACAGATTCCTAAGAGCGCCCAGGCTTCATTACAGCTTCCTTCAAGAACTTGGATTTGCACAATCTTTGTTGCACAGCTTGAATATTGGACTTCAGGATTGAACTTTCAGTAGCAGCATCAGCAATATGCATTCTATTGTTACTTTCTTTCTTTCCATATGTGATAAATGAATGCACACCCTGCGTTGCGCAATGTAACAGCAATAGATCCTCGTTTCTTTTTTCATCCAAATGTTTATCATTGGTATCCCTAATTAACCATTAGCAAACATAAAAATAAATTACCTGTCAAATATTTGCCCAGATGGAACCATGGCAACATAATTAGCAGCAACCTGTGAGCATGATGATACTGTCATTAGATGGGGTGGACAAATGAAAGAACAAACGAATTTCTCAATGTAATCATGGCAGGCCAAGGAATCTCAGTCAAACTAGTCACCCACTAGATGTGGCCAATTCTTGTAACTAATGCCATAGTGTTCCAAGATAGAAAACACAAATACAAAAGGGATATAAATGTGTTTGGTTGAAGGAATAAAAACTGAGACATAAAAATAAATTTATTTATGAAACTGTTTTTGAGTGAATTTTTGTCCTTTCAAAACATAAAAGACAAGAGGACATGCCCCGACTATCTCATTCTTTTCGATTTGAAGACAATAACTAAACATTATCCAAGGATTCACCTAGTAGTTAATGAAGCATGTTCCTTTTCTTGAGTTTCTAGGTTCGAATCTTGGGATCAATGTTCAAAAGATTTTATTAAACTTTTTTTGAATGCACGAGAACATCCGAGGAGAAAATTTGATCTTAATTGGCATGCAAGCTGTAGCAAGAATACTCCTCACCGTCGAACAAAAAAAATAATGCTACAAATATGGACTGATCCTCAGTATAGATTGGTGAATCTTAGAAGCCAGAAATGGTCATTAGAGCCCTTAGACACCATAGCATACATGATATCCGAAGTCTCAATTAATTTATCTGGAGGTCTATAAAGGGTCAGTAAGAACCCCATAGAAACACTAGAAGCTGAAGAAGATGGAACACTAGAGAGCAAGAGACTGACAATGGCTAGTATGCCATTTCTTTCTCATATTGCTGGCTAGCTAATTCAGATGTGCCAGAGGAGTGAGAACAAGTCTACACACCTGAAAACCAACTGGAGGACTAGGGCCTTGACCAACTTTAATGTCCTTGAACTGCAACCCAGACTCTGTAGTCACCATTGGCACCTTCATTAACAAACAGGATTAATGCAACCCACAATTTGAAAATGATCAATTTTAACAAAAGGGGTCCATGTAATCTCACCATACATTTTCTAGCTCTTTCTCACAGGTTTCATCACACAATCTTGGCTTATCTTCTGGTGGCAATCCAGCTCCTTTGGCAACATTATCAAATGAGCCTATATTACAAAGAGTTGAAACCCCAAATACCAGCCCAATTACACAATCCCTTCTCTTAATCAAACTTGTATCCACCTTGTTCTCTCTTGCTCTTGAACCTCTACTTCTTGGTTCCAAGTTTGAGCATTGCACACTAATGTTCATCAAACCTTGGACTTTGTCAAAGACATTGACAATGCCATGTCTTTTGGTAAGTAGAGTAGTTTTGCCAGAAGATGAACCTGCCACAATAAATATGAAAAATGAACATGATTGCAGAAACGAAGTAGTGGAGAAAGCGAAGAGGAGATTGATGAATTACCAAGTGGGAGCAGAAGAGATGAAGGAGAAGAAGAAGAAGAAGAAGCCATTTTTTTTGGTTTCCTTGAGAAAAATGAGTGAGGAGGAGCCTGCAATGTCTGAAAGTGGATAACGAAATCTTGTTGGTTATTAACTGTTGCTGACTTGGCTCTTCTTGGGTCACATCCGTGTATTAAAGTTTGCTTCTTCTTTTTTTTGGAATGTATTTTTTAATTTTAAATTATTTTTTAATTATTTTAAAATACTAATATCAAAACTAAATTTTAAAAAAATATAAAATATATTATTTTAATATATTTTCAAGTAGAAAATACTTTAAAAATATTATCTATTATAATTTTAAATAAATTTTTTATATATGATATTTAAAAAAAAACTATAATTTTAAATCAGAAAAATGAGAAGATTTTTTTTTTCTCAATTACTGAGACATCAAACATCATATATTCATAGGGCTTGGTTTTACATAGTATGCTTGGCCCATTTTCTTGACCTTCTGCTCAAACGAGCCCTTGCTTCCTTACTCTCTTTCGGTAAAAGCCCTAAACCCCTTCACCCTTTCTCTCCCTTCTTCTCGACGCTATAAACCCTAAACCCCTCTCTCTCGCTAGAAGACCCTACCTAAGGTGTGCTTATCATTTTGGTCTCCCTTCTTGCTTTGCTTCTCTCATTTTAATTTGAAATATGCTATCTTATGTTTATTGATGTTTGGGGCATCATGTTTCAACTTGGCTCTTTCCATTTTGAACTAAAATCAAGTAAAAAGAGATCTAAAAGCTTAAAGTTTGATCCTTATGCTTCATTTTAGTCAGTAACTTAACAACTTCTCTCCTTTTTCAAAAGGGTTTGTTTGTCTGCTTTTATTAAGCTCCGTTGCTTTATAAAGTTCTGACTTTCTTCAAAATTGTGTGCCCAGAAAGAAAAGTTATAAACTTCTTGTGTTCTAGGTTGAGTTTCCTTGATGGGTTTTTCTGGCTTTGTTTTGTAGAGCAGGAAATGTGAAAATGGGAAGTGATCAATCCCTTTGATGCTATTTATGTTAACATTGTAGTTTGCCTGTAGTTCATGCTCTTGGTTTGCTTTGGATGTTGATTGTTGACCTTCTTAATGTGAATGAATGATTTTGTGTTGTCAGAATTTGGGAAGATGAATTTCAACAATGTGAGAGTACCCAAGGTGCCAGGTGGTGGTGCTATTGGGACTCTGATTAAGATAGGAGTTCTTGGTGGGCTTGGTTTGTATGGAGCTACTAACAGTCTTTACAATGTTGATGGTGGACATCGAGCTATAATGTTCAACCGTATAGCTGGTATCAAAGAGAAGGTTGTTACTTTCTTTTGTGTGTCATGATTAGCTGTTTACTTTTGTGAGAAATATTTGTCAAATATGAATTGGTTGTCTCGTTTGGTTTTATCAAACATCGTGCTGATTGATTGGGCCTATGTTATCTACACTGCCTGTATTTTGTTGTTGGTGTTGATGGATAATTTAACTGATTCTTGGTCTGTTTTAAATAAGCTGCACTTTACTATTGCTCTCTGAAAGAACTAAAAACACTACTTTGTGTTGTTTGCTATCTATTTTCTTTAACAATGTTGTGTCATTGAGGTCATATGGTGAATTCATGCAATCTTTTCTGATTTTTTCTTTTGAATTTGGAAATATCCATCTTTCAATATACCTTTTACATAAAAAGTTAAAAATTGATTTGATTGGTGATTTGATTGTCAGATGAACTTGAAGCCTCTAGGAAGCAGCATGGCTGTCTAAACTCTAACATTATCTCCTTTTTCACAAGTTACAATTTTCTTAGGCTTTCTGGAATGCTTCCTGCTTCTCATGGTGTGGTGATTAGTTTTTGTTTGAGTTTGGGGGAGAGGTTTTGACCTGTTCGGAACTGGGGTTTCGATTCACAATCGTAATTAATCTATTAATGTGTGTTAAACTTATGCTGTATCATATCCCCCCCTCGCCATGATTTAATTTGTAATCCTGATACTAAGAAATCTTTTTAATGTCTGTATTTTAGTATGTGCTCTAATATTTATTGTTCAATGTGAAGGTTTATCCTGAGGGGACACACTTTATGATTCCATGGTTTGAGCGTCCCATCATATATGATGTTCGTGCACGACCCCATCTGGTAGAGAGTACTTCAGGAAGTCGTGATCTCCAAATGGTAGATTTCTTCTACCTTTCATATTTCTTTAATTTTTTGTCGTAGGAGATTGCCAGAAATCTGATAGACAATACTTCTTCCGTTTCTATACTTCTATAATTATTTTGATGTTCCTTTTTTTTATAGCAAGGCCTGTCATTCTTGTTTTTTTTTCTTTCCCTGTTGGTCACTTGTTGCTTAAAGAAGTCAAAATGATAGTAATGTCATTCTTGTTTTTTCTTTCCCTATTGATGTGTATAGATTCTGTAACTGCAAAATCTTGAAAGTATTAACGACTTTCCATCCTTATCTGGCTTCTATTTCCCTGGAAAGATTCTGCAGGTCTCACTCATTTGTTCATTCCCTTAGTTCAAATATCTCCTTTCTTTTATGTTTCCATCTGTCTGTCATTGAAGTCCTTGTAGGCGAAGGCACCCATTCCTCAGTTTTTATAGCCATAAGGTTTTGACTTGTGCCTCATGCACACTTCTTAGAACCCACTGCCTTTTTTTGTGATTTCGTAATCAATTCTGGGTATTGCTCTAGGGTTAACATGATTATGATGGATGCTAGAGCCATGGATATAAGAGTTGCGTATAGATGGTAGTTGCCTTTTCACCTGTGAATATATGGAACTTGAGTTTTCTATCTATATGCTTTGGTAAAATCCTTACAATTCGTCTCTCTAAATTAGGTTTTAAATTTGTTAACAGGTGAAGATTGGGCTTCGAGTTCTGACTCGTCCTGTGCCAGACCAGCTACCTGAAATTTATCGAACCCTTGGTGAAAATTATAATGACAGAGTCTTGCCTTCTATCATTCATGAAACATTGAAATCTGTGGTTGCTCAGTATAATGCCAGCCAGCTTATTACTCAGAGAGAGGTAATAATAACTAATAATTCAGATTTCTGGTGCAAATTGAAAGCTCCCAGTTCCAATCCCATGATCAGCAAGAGCTAGTGCTTTGTTTAACTTGGCTTTAGATTCTCTATGCTTTTTTAAATTTTGTTGAAATTTTGAAATGGCCTTTCATATTGGTTATGATTATATTGGTCCTTTAGTATTGTGTGTATCCAGTTGACAAAGCATCGTTTTGAAAACATATTATTGTTTGCCTTAGTTTAGTTTAGGCAGTTCATGGAAGAAAATAAATTATTCCCAGTTTTCAATTTCTTTGCATTTATAATTATGCTACATCATTTTCAGGATTAGATTTGCTCCACTTTCTTGTGTATGAGTTGTTGTTCATGCATCATTCTCTGTTGACTCTCTGGCACTCTATATTATGCTAGGATGATTAATATTGTTCCTTAGTCTTCCATTGGGCATCAATGTGATAGTGGGCTTTCACGTTGGTTTTGTGATGGCTGTTAGTAGAGAAACATGGAAGATATTGATCGGATGTTCTCTAGTTTCTCCATTACTTTTGCATTGTCTTCAGGATTATATCGTCATTTATTTTGTGTGTGTAGCTGTTCATGCATCATCCTGCGTCGACTAATTGGAATTTTCTTTTATAGGCTGTTAGTAGAGAAATATGGAAGATACTGATCGGATGTTCTCTAGTTTCTCCATTGCTTTTGCCTTGTCTTCAGGAGTATATCGCCCTTTCTCTCTTGTGTGTGTAGCTGTTCATGCATCATCCTGCGTTGACTAATTTGAGTTTTCTTTTATAGGCTGTTAGTAGAGAAATGTGGAAGATATTGATCGGATTTTCTCTAGTTTCTCCATTACTTTTGCATTGTCTTCAGGATTATATTGTCCATTCTTTTTTGTGTGCGTAGCTGTTCGTGCATCATCCTGCGTTGACTAATTTGGTTTTTTTATAGGCTGTTAGTCGAGAAATAAGGAAGGTTTTGACAGCAAGAGCATCCAATTTTCACATTGCACTGGATGATGTGTCCATTACAAGCCTGACTTTTGGGAAAGAATTTACTGCTGCAATCGAAGCAAAACAGGTGGCTGCTCAAGATGCTGAGAGGGCTAAATTTATTGTGGAAAAAGCTGAACAAGATAAGAAGAGTGCTGTTATCAGAGCCGAGGTGAGACAAAAGAAATGCTAAAATCCTCATTAGAATGAGGACTCTCTCCGTTCCTTACACTCTACGTTTGGAATTCCGTACCCATCCTTCTTCTCTTTGTAATAATTTTTCCTTGAATGGTTGACAGGGAGAGGCCACCAGTGCTCAGCTCATTGGTCAAGCCATTGCCAACAATCCTGCATTCATCACTCTAAGGAAGATTGAAGCTGCAAGAGAAATTGCACATACAATCTCAAATTCAGCCAACAAAGTTTTCCTCGATTCCAGTGATTTGCTACTCAACCTTCAGAAGATGGAGTTGGAGAACCCTAGGAATAAATAGAGACTCTTGTTGAACTCATGCCAACTTTACCTGCAACCCCTCTTGGTTTTGTTTCTTTCTCATTGTTGTCCATTGGGAAATATCTCATGAACGAATTAGTGAAACAAATCTTTAACTCTCTTTTGATGGATGTTTTGAAACAAGGGGTTGCATTTGGCTTGAGAAAGCTTCTGTTAATGGAGATGTGCAGTTCCTAGGGAATCTCTTGGGGGCGGTGTCCGTATGGAAACTTTTAAAGTCCATTCGAAAATAATAATGAAATAATATGATATGTATTTTTTTAGGGTACAAAATATGTATTTTCTATCAAATGATCCTTTATTTGAATGGTCTAATTAAAAATGTTTTAAATTTTAAGACTAAAATGTATTTTTTTGGTCCTAATTTCAAGCCTAATTTAAATGTTTGGTTAAAACTGTGGTTGAAATTGATGTTGAATAAAAAGTAGTTTAATGTGTTTGGTCAATAATATTTTTTAAATTGAGGTTATAAAATAATTTAAAAAAATTCATATTAATATTAATGGTTTTTAATTTAAATATTGTAGATGTAACTACTATTATTATATCATAAAATAAATAATATTTTATATAAAATAATTTTTATTGTTCTATTAAACTATCTATAATTTTTTAAATTGAGGTTATAAAATAATTTTAAAAAATTCATATTAATATTGAAGGTTTTTAATTTAAATATTATAGATGTAACTATTGCTATTATATCATGAAATAAATAATACTTTATATAAAATAATTTTTATTGTTCCATTAAACTATCTATAATTCTATCACATATGAAATACATCCGACAATGACTACAGTTTCTTTGGTTTCGTAAGCACGCAATAGGTAAAATATAATCAGGAACAAAATTGGGATTGCGATCAAATTTTGCAAATGTTACGTCATCAAGCAATCTCCGTCTAATTTATATAGTGATACTTTATAATGTTAAACACTAATTTTTCCAATAAAACACAATTAAAAATAAAAAATAAAATTTATTTTTCTAAAACATTAATTTTTCTAATAAAACACAATTAAAAATAAAACATAATTTTTTATTATTATTTCACTAGGTCGGATCCGATTCATTGTATTTAGCTCTGGACCGGACCGATAAACACTAGTTTTTCAAATAAAGCACAATTACAAAAATAAAAAATAAATTTTTATTTTATTTTACTAGGTCGAACTCAGTTCAATATATTTAGCTTTGGACTGGACCAGACCCGGTCCGAGCAGAACAGTGAAGAATGACTCCATTGTTTACACGAACAATGGAGTCCCTCTTCACTGTTCACGTGAACAGTGGAGTCACTCTCCACGAGAAGAAGAGGAAAGCAGCATTGAGCTGCTTTTAACGACCCTGTGTTTTAAACGCAATTAATAGTGGGGTCCATGAATAGTAAATCAAGATTTCATTTATTACCAAACAATGATTTTCCAATGTTTGCTTCAACAACAAACGCAACCACGGAAACAAACAACCACTTAGTCCACTACTCAAATTTTTAATTTGACTCTAATCAAAAGTCAATTTAAAATGATTTATTTCAAGATTTTGATGATTAAATAAATAAGGCTGACTTTAATTAATTTATATGTCAATGATTTCTTTAAGATTCAAGATTTAATTAAGTAAAAATTAGTGATTCATTATTAAGATGCGAAAACTAATTCAAGATGTCCTCAATGTAAAAATGGAGTAGGGAGATGAAGCTAGTGTGAAATCATGAATACAATGTCCTAAAAAACTAGTGGAACTTTTCTTCAATTTATAATATGATGAGATTCTTATGCATAGTTGACTACTTATAATTAAAGTTTTGGATAAAAAGTCTAGTTTTGAATAAAAAATCTAGTGCTTCAAATAGTTTGTATTAATTAAAAAAATAAAAATAATAAGATTCTGTCTGTAGATGTTTCAGAACAGAAAAGACAGATACATAAAAGACAGAACATACTTTATTAGAGATACAAAAATAAATATAAAAACAAATATATTTATTTTTTTATCTAGAATATCTTTATTTTTTCTATCTCGAAACAGTAATTAAATGCTAATTAAATATAAAATTATTAATTATGTGAGATATGTATAAGAGGATATAACATTTATTTTTGTTGTTCAAAACATCTTTATCATATGACTTTATATTCCCTGTATGAAGTGCAAGATTTTTATATATAAATCTTGCCGCACTGAAGAACAAAATATTAAACCTGTGTTAGTGCAAATAGCTTTGAGCCAGCAAATGTTGTTACTTAGGATTTTTATTTATTTATTTATTTATTTATTTTCTAATGATGATTTGATGCCGTCCAAAACCCTTGATCTGGGTCAAGTCCTGCCTCTATGCTTGGCAAGGATATCATTGTATTAGAATATTTTTAAACCAGTTTTCCTATATTTAAATTAAGTATCTTTTTAATTTAATTTTAAATAAATTATTAATATTTTTAACAATGCATTCATAAAAAA
>Ga0325411_1002659_pt1 | contig 20226 bp, 7 predicted proteins | sample PopdelMetagenome_13_FD_206181 | JGI IMG/M metagenome (GOLD analysis project Ga0325411, IMG submission 206181) | Populus deltoides microbial communities from Bellville, Georgia, United States - Xylem-PdIQD-R4 | ecosystem: Host-associated > Plants > Phyllosphere > Stem > Wood/Secondary xylem...
GATTGATGAATCGACTCATTTTATCTCCATTGTTCCTTTTGCTGCCACATTCCCTTTTGAGATATGGATTATTCCCAGGGCTCACTCCTCTCATTTCCATGAATTTGATTGTGAGAAGGTAATTTTCAGTTATTGGTTCTGCAGATTGAATCCTTTATTTTGCACAGGTTTTCAAATACAACCACATATTGTTGCCCCCCCCCCCCTTTTTTTTCGGGTCTGACAGCGACATTATTGGAATTTTAATAATTAATTTCATCCCTTTGTAAAGAGGAAAAGGGTGTGAAAATAGTCATTAAGACACCATGATATACATTTATGATCCTTAGGTTATTTTGTTAATTACTTTAAATTGAAATCACAACAAAAAACGAGGGTAGTATTTCTTGATTTTGTTGAACCCAGAATTCCTTTCTAAATGTTTGTGGCTTGAGCTTGGGGAAGTTATTGTCCTTTACCAGTTTAACCCTTACCTTAAATCTTAAAATTTGAAAAGAATAACAAGGAATCATATGTCGAATGAGTATGTTTGAAAGGTGTGTTTGGATCTTCTTCATTTTTTATAATTATTTGGTATAATTTTGCAAAAGAAAATATTGTTGTCTTTTCTTTTCTTTTCTTTTCAGAAATAAAAAGAACTATGTTGGTACAGAGACAATTGTAAAGTAATTAGGAGTCTTTACATTTATTTGGGAGGAGTAAGGTGCCATATGATGGAATAACTAAAAGTAAATTAATAAGATGGTTGTGTATTTAAGGATGCTACCTTGCTAGGTGAGGCTTAATATAGTGATTATGATAAAGCAATGGACTGTAATAAGGCATGTAGAGTTTTCTCTCCACCTTTTTTCTCTGTGAAGTATAAGATGCAAATTTTACTCATGTAATTCGTATAACCTGTAAACTACGTGACGTTTTGAGCCTTAGATAAAGGCTTTCCTGTAATTGTCTTTGCACATGGTAGGGTTCTTTTCCGTGATTGTCATTTTATCCTGATTTATGTGGAATTCTGCAGATGGTTGATCTCGGTGGATTGCTGAAGCTCATGCTTAGGAAGATGTCTCTACAACTGAACAACCCACCATTTAACTTCATGATCCAGACCTCTCCCCTTCAGGTTAAAGAATCAGAATTATTCTATTCTCACTGGTTTTTACAGATAATACCTCAGTTGAGTGGGGTTGGGGGGTTTGAAATTGGAACTGGTTGCAACATAAATCCTGTTTTCCCCGAGGATGCTGCGAAGGTTATGAGGGAAGTTAATCTGCCAGTGGAGGGTTGAACTGATCACATTCATACCAGTAATATAACTTAGATTTACATGAGAAGCTGAAAAAGAAGGGTAATAAGGAGAAGATAGTGTCATCAATAGGAACTGTTTTTTTTTTATGTTGTGTTTGTGCAAGGAAAGTAGAAGCATATTCATTTGAAGTGTGCGGCAAAAGCTCTCATGTGTCCCGCATGGCTAATGCTTTCTTTTTTTTTCGGCTAGTGCATCATGCTGTTGTTAATAACTTAATAATGCAAGACAGAGAGAAAGTCAAGAGAGCAACACCTTTGAATGACAGGAAGAAATCGACTGTCATGATATAGAAAGTAGATCAAATCTACTCGAACAGTTTGGCATGACGGTATCCAATGCTTTCTAGTTTCTAAATTCCAACCCCTGTTCTCTTTAAACTCTGCATGATTAAAGTTTTAAATGATGGGTCAAAATTCCTTTGGAGGGAGATGTCAAAATTTCTTGGTGTTAACTAAACACCAAGAAAGAAAGTAAAAGACCAATGAAGAAGCCATCCTAATCTCTTTGCTTCATTACTCTCTCAACCCCTTAGGAGAAAGTTGAAAAGAGGCAGGGCCGAGTCATCTTTGTCGTTTTAATTTTTCGGTTTGAGCAAGCACGAATAAACTTTGGAGCTACGCATGCCCAGTAAGGGCATGCTTTTTCTCCAATCCTATGATGTGCATTTTGCTCCCGCTATTTGTTTTTTGCTGTTCTGGACCACTGTGATTTTGTGCCCATAAATATTGACGAGTGTGTTATCGTGAGAGCATGTTGATTGTATTGCTTGTATAATTTGTTTATCAATCAATAATAATCGTGGGATTTTTTCTAAAAAAATAATTTTTAATTTTTTTAATATAATATTAGAACTTTGCTCGATTGAGAAACAGTCATATGTAAAATTAAGAAGGTTGTTTGGAAAAAATCAATGGGCATTTTGAAAATAGATAAAATTAAATATTTTAATTTATATTTGTTTTTTTATTTTTCTAGTTTTTTTTATTGTTTGTGTATTTTTTCATTTACTAATGAACATAATTTTTAATTTATTTAATTATATGTAAACATAAAATATTTTATCTTCACTTATAATTTCTTTAGCTATAAAAACGTGTTGAAAAAGCTTTTGTATAAATATTTTTGTTGAAAATAAAATATCTAGTTTCGGACAAAATATGTGTCAAGTATCTAAGTGTGTACTAGCAGTTGTGTACTGTTCCTAAAGTCACCCAATATAAAAAGAAAGAATAAAAGCACGTGTTTTTCTATTCCAATGTAAGTTGAATTTTTGAACCATATGTATCAAGACAAGTCTTTCTTTTCAGACGATTTTAAAAGTAGATCTCCTACATTGAAGAGAAATCGGAGAAAAACCTATTGAGTCTTTTTCAATGCTAATCTCTCTAATGTTAATAAGAAAAAAATGTTTGAAACTAGTTTATCTATACTATTTATATTTTCTGATATAACATAACTCGTCAAAATCAGATAATTTAAATATTATAAATGATAACGAGTCAAAAAACCTAATAAATATATATCATGAGTTGGGTGTAGATTGAGATTCTTAAATCCGCTTAACTTAACTCAACTCGTATAACTCAATGTATGTATCTCGAGTTCTTGGTATGAATAATATTTTTCCTTTTCTCTTTTTATTTTTTTCTTCTCTCGCCTTTACACATATAATTGCCTTTTATTCTCTTAATCTCTTTCCCTTCTCTCTATTTCTCATTTTTATAAAAATTATAGTTATTTCTTTTAAAATTTAATATGATAAAGTGACAATGGATTTTACAATTCCAATCTTTTCTATATGGTAACCAAGAAATCATTAGAAAACAAATAAAAATTTCAAGAATCCAGATTGAACTTTTATTTTTTTTAGTCTAATCATAAATCCAAAAGTACTTTATAGTCTCTTCCTACTAGTTTGGCTTTGTATCATATTGCACCCTAACTATTTTATAAAATGCTTGACTATGATTTTTGTTTTGTTTTGATTTTATGTAGAATTTGTGATAGTTTTTATGTTGTCCCTAATATATACATTCTAGCAATCTTATATAGTTCCAACAGTTGCATCTAGATATTTTTTTAGGATCGTCGATGAATAAAAGAGTTAATATGCTTAACCCGTGTATATCTATAATATCTATAAAAGTTTTAGTTAAACTTGATACATCCAACCTACTCGGGCTAAAAATAAAATAAAATTGAATAGGTCAGGTTTATATTTTGTAAAATATCAAAAGTTTGGTTGAATATAATTGAAGTCAAAACCCGACCCACTATATCCATAAACATCCATATTCAAAATTCATTTTAGAAGCAGGGGCTAGGCCCAAAACTTTGAAAGATATTCTTAGCTTGTGTATTACAATTATGCCTACTTTTCTTCATTTTGTTCATCAAATCTTTCTTTTTATTGCATCCTTTTGTGAGATATTTTGGGTGTTTTATGAATTGATAATCTTCTATCTTCAAGTGTTCTACATATTTGATGGTTTTTATTAAATTTTAGAACTTTATTGGAGACAATTTAATGAGATATAGTTTAAAATTATAGTAGAAATCACAATTAAAAAAAAAAGAACCAAACTAAAAAATAGAAGAAAATCACGTGGCCAATCTTGAAATCACGTGAAAAAGTACCTTCTGATCCACCTATTTTCCTTTTGCTTCTTATACAGTCCCTTTAGCTTTTTGAATTTTAATGTAAAATCCCTCGTTTTTCTCTTAAACATTAATTTAACCAATGTATTTCATGGCATAGCTGAAATTAGGGTAAATTTATTTATTTTTTAATCAACTTTATTTATCATCATAAATACTCTGATTTGACATTTATTGAAATTTAATAGTCTTTCAAATTCCTTTATTTTTTTAATGAAATTTTAGCACAATCTCCTTTAACGAAGCCCTATCCGAAATTTCTTTTTGTTACCTGCACCAAAACACATTCTAATAATTTCACACAGATGCCTTAGACATACCATCGGTTCTTTTTATCCCTCAAATCTCTTTACAATTTGTCTATAATCCTTATAATACTTCCATTTCCTTCCTTTCATTAGTAGACCATATATCATTTAAATGCATAATTGAATTTAAGCAAAATTTTAACATACATAATACTATAATAATAACATTCCATACTTAATAGATCCAATAATAAAGTTATTACAACGCCATAATCTTTTCAAGATACACAGGTTCTATACTTAACAAAATGTAAATAATAAACTAAATCAACCTTGTCCCGTTGAGAAAGATGAACCTCTAAAATTTATAACATATAAGGTAAAAAATGCCATTATTTTACTATTTAATATTTCAAAAATTCGATTCTCTACTCATATATTAACCCAGTATTGTTAATAACTCAGATATATCCATATAAATCCTAAAATCACTTTATTTCTTCATATCCATAAGTCACCTTTAGTAATGACAATTCAATTTACACCTAACCCCTTACTTGTCCTATATATAGACGAATAAGTCATTTATTCTTCATGTTGGTCATCATCCAGATTACCCAACAAGCCTTCTACCCAACTTCTTAGTCACCGTCAACATGATTATTAAGTATCATAACACATTCCTTTCTTTTTCTTTGTCATATGCATCAATTTTTATTAATCAATATCGATATCTGTCTCTTTAGCTACCGCTAGGGGTGTTCAAAATAACTGATTAACCGAGAAAATCGAAGAAAAATTAACCGAAAAAACCAAACCAAAATGAAAAACCGATTAAACCGATTGTCAAAACCATAAATTTTAACAGGTCCGGTTCGGTTTTGATTTTGAACCAGAAACCGGCACAAACTGAACCGGACCTATAAAAGCCAAAGTTACAAAAATCTTCGAGGTATAAATAGTTAAATTGTAACCTAACCCTAACAATTAACATAACTTTACTGCCTCTCACAAAAAGTCACCGCCTAGAGAAATTCCCAATCTTCCTCTCAATTAATTCCCAATCTTCCTTTCCCAGTTTCCCAATCTTCCTTTCTGATGGGTTGTTGAATGAGCTTTCAATGAGAAGATCACATTTTTCAACGTCACATACATATCCAAAGAAAATTGATGTACAGTGATCTTTGTCTATCTTTGTCACTTGTATCTTTTTCTTGTTCTTATCTTTCCTCCCTTTTCATTCTTAGCTGTACCTCAGACTTCACTACTTTGAGTTCTTGGTCGAGACTCTTTCTTTCACTCCTGCAATTTGAGGCTCTTCTTTCTAAAATTGCGAAAGGCGCCCCCCCAGAACAAAGCCCCATCCTTCTTTACCCCCTTTAATAAAAGACCCTCGCCCCGCTTCCTATTCATTTGTGGGTCGGCACCCGAGGGCCTTTTTTTTCTCAATTTCAAGAATCTCCCAACCGATCTTTCTTGTGGTAAGTATTCGTGATAATGGCTGAGATCGATGGGATTAATGGCAATGGAAACCATGAAGGAGTTGTTTTGGCTGAGATCGTGAAAATTTTAAAGCCCGATTTAATGTAAACCAATTTTAAAAAATCCAAAAAAACCCATATATGATGAGATTAGGTTTCTCGGTTTTTTCCAAAAAAAAATGGATTTAACCGAACTGGATTGGTTCGGTTTGAACCAGTTTTCGGTCTGGTTCGGTTAATATTTCACAAAATTAATGTTATTCGGTTCGATTGGTTTTTTGAGTTTAAACCGAACCGAACCGTGAACACCCCTAGCTACCGCCATTATGTTATATCAAGTGTCGTATGTACATGCGTGACATTGTGGCGTTACGATCAAGGAGTCGTCATCTAATTATTTAGTTCAGGGCCACTAGGAGATCCAAACGGATTGGTCTTATATAAAACTCTAGGGTAAGAGATTGATTGTGGCTAGGTAAGATATTAACACCCTTAGCGTATCTTACCTAAGGTAAGTTGCATTGTGTGATCTAGATGTAACTTAAATGTATTGATGAGTTCCTAATCAATGGTCCGTTTATTGCTTAGAATAAATATTTATTTCATGAATAAATTTGGCATTTTGAATTCATTATGGACTCGTATGCCAAAATAAATTCTTGCAAGAAAAGTCCATATAAGTGCTCTGACAGGGTTCACCTATCGTGGAAGACGAAATAGTTTTCCACAAATCGTATCGTATATTATGGTGAAAAATAATCCCAATTAAAATTGGTGAATATCCAAAATAATTCTAAGAATTTTCTAGTCAACTTCTAGTATTTAAATGCTACCTTACTTGTAGTTCCAACATTTATACAAGAATGCTGACTATTAATTCTCATGAATTAAAATTTTTAGGGGTTAGTGAAATATTAGCCAAGTTTTTATGGATTCAATAAATTGGTTATTAAATCCAAAAATAGATGCAAAGATAGTTTTTGAATTTTTATTTATATTTAAAAAATGCTAAATCATATATATATATAAAGCAAAATATGATTTTTATCTTTTGAGAGACTTGGCTAAATGCACACTAAATAAAATACATATATATATTTTTTATTTTTTGAAAATGAGAATTTGTTTTTAGAAATTTTGGAGATTTTGATGAAAAGTGGGGTATTTTAATGCCAGATCAACATCTTACTAGGCAAGTTTACAGTTCCAATATTAAATAAAATTGCTGGAAAACTATGTGAGAGACCCACAAATTATTTTAAATTGGTCCTTGAATTTTGTTTTATAATTTTTATGAATTTATTTGGGGTCTGTTTGGTAAAAAATCATTTTTATTCAAAACAAAACTGTTAAAATAGATCTAATGGTATGTTTGCCAAACAACCTTTAGGCCAAAAATTCCTTAACAAAAAAAGTAACCAACCCAACAAAGCCTTGGTACTTGACGTAAAACAAAACCAATTGGGTTAACTCGAAAACACTTGTTCAACCCTTAATCGAACCGAAACCATGGTTTGACCCGAAACTAAAGCAAAACAAACAATTAAAACAAAAACATATCAAAACTAAAAAAACAAAAAAAAACATAAAATTTATGATAAAAACATATCAAACACTAAGAACATGAAGAACGTTCAAACTGAAACCCAACAAACACAAATCACAAACCAGACAAGTTTCATGCAGTCAAGTGAAAAGTTTTGTGTGTAATTATGTGTAGATCAAGAACTAAGCATCCATTTTCTTCAATTAACACTCAAAAGTCACGATTTGATCAAAATCTGTTTAGGCAGTCAAAAGAACTCTAGAATCTATATGCATGAATATGTGTTATTGATGTGTTTTAACCCTAGATTATTTGCTAAAGATGACAAGCTAACATGTTTGTGCCAAGAGTTAACCCAAATCACCTAAAAAACAAGAGGTTAAGGCAATGTTCATGCGAGAACATGAACCCAGAATCTGGAAAATTTCTAGAAATTGAAGAACTAATGCCAAAACTTAAATTTGGTCTTCTAGGTCTCTAAATACACTATTTTTGGTCCCCACAAACCACATTACTAATACCAAGCATAATTGAATTCAAAAAACTAATAAATAACATCAAATCATCAATAACATTCATGAAGTTTCAACTTCATAACTGCAGCCCTAATGATAGCCAACAAAAGCATTAAAATTTGATTCTCAACTAACTCTTGAACATTTAGAACTCAAACCATGTTCAGGATCCAGGAACATACACTGATAAAACAGAAAAGGTATCAAACATCCACTGCCACCTTACAAAATAAAAAAGACATCAAACACTCACTGTCACCTTTTGGCATATCCAAAAATACAATATTTTTATCAAAATCAGTTACAAACATATTGTCTTGACACTTAGTAACGTCAATATCAACTCCAAATAAGATTTAAATAATAAAAACAATATTTTTACGTATTAATTAAAACAAAACTAGAAAAGATCATAATACTAAAACAAGTTGAAAAAAAATCAAAAGAGGTTTAAATATTAAGAAAGCATTAATAGGAAGGCCACATAGACTCCACCAATGAGTTTTTACATGGTTATACCTTCTCCAACCTTGTTGACTATAGATTGCTATTTTTTCTTCTCTTTTCCTTCCTTCTTTCCATTTCACTCCTTTTCTTTTCAAAGCTTGTTAGACCTTCTATGTTAGGCTTTTAAACCTTCACAATATGGTATATTAACAGAGTATTTCTCCATGTTTTCCTCTTTTTTTTCTTTTTTTCTCCTCTAATTTCCAGGGGTATTTATAGGATTTTCTAGGTGTTTTTTGGTGGATTCCCTCTAATATTGATCAAATCTTAGCTTTTTGATCAAAGTGTGAGGGTTTTGGAAAAAAGCTAACAACTGAAAGCTCTTGTACAAGGCTGGTTTTGAAAGTGTTGATTTGGTTTTAGAGGTACTTGGTAGTTTTAGACTTGGAAGGCAATAAGCTATTTCTGGCCTTTTGATCTTAAGATGAATTAATAAGAACCCTTTGAAAAGTTTTAAGTGTGAACACATGAAAAAAATAGGTGGTTTTTGAAAAATGGGTGCAAACGTTATTAGAAACCACTTGAAGTTGGTATAAGATCTGCATGTCTTTTATTTGGATCCAACATTTCTCAATTTTAAGGTTTGTAGCTTCACATTTATTTATTTGAAAGTGCCAAACCGATTAGCATAGAATTTGAAAATACAGAGATAACTGATTGAAAACAAGATGTTGTTGAGTTTGTTGAAGAAAATGAGATGTAAATGTTTGATGAGAGTAACTAGTCTTTGTAGAGGGGATGTTTTTCTGTTGAATGGTGGTGATTATAGCCCCTCAAGTGATAAAAAATGCCACAGTCATTCGCCTGAAAGTGCTTACCCGATTAGCCAAAACTATCGAATAAGTTAACCAGTGACTGAACAATGCATCGTCTAGGTTAAACCCTAAAAATTAGGGTTTTTAATTTGAGAACTGAAATATTTCATTTCAGCCCCTATTCTTCCAATTGCTTTTAATTGCATCCATAATTGCCTCCCAAACTCTTAATTGCATGTAATTTCACCCCTGCCGAACTCAATCATCAACTCTAAAGTTTAACGTTATTTTTATTTTGGTCCTTGGTTCCTGATTTGTGCACCCGAACCCTGAAATAACCATTAAACTTTAAATATTTTTTCAATTTAGCCCCTAATTTGATCAATTTCAGCCCCTACAATCACATGTCTTTTTAGTTTGGTCTTTAATTTTTGATTTTTTCAATTAAATCTCTAATTACCCATCAAACTTCAGTATTTATGCAACAAAGTCTTCATCCAAATTTTTGTTTCTTTACCCCAGATCAAAATGTTTTCACTAGTAAGGCCTTTTGTTAGTCAGAATTGGATGATCAATTTTGCCAATATTATACATTTTAGTCCTCCAATGTTTTCACTTATCATCTTGGTCCTTCACCACTAATCTTGGAAACTTTTCTAGGCTTTCTTCATGTATGTCCTTTTATATTTTTTATTAGTTTTATTATATATATGTGTGTGTGTGTGTGTGTGTGTGTGTGTGTGTGTGTGTGTGTGTGTGTGTGTAGTAAAAAATAAGTCACAACAGATGCCCCTCCTTTACAATAATTACGAAGCAAAATCTCATTAAGGTTTTGCATAGTGAGCTTGTAAAGAATAAATGTCTGTATGATTTTCTAGGTTATCCACTCATCTAAAGACTTTGCTTTTTGCAGAAAATGGTCTCATTATCATGGGTGATTTGCCAATTTTAAAATTCAAAAGAATTAGTCTATTTTCATGAACGACTTGCCTATTTTGAAATTCAAAAGTTTTGGTTTATTTCCACAGACGACTTACCCTTTTTAAATTCCTAAAAGAATTTCAGCAAGCGTCCATGTTTTCATGACATTAATCTATTTTCACGAGTGACTTGCCCATTTTAAAATTCAAAAGTTTTGGTCTATTACACCGGCGACTTACCCTTTTTAAATTCTAAAAAGAATTTCAGCAAACGTCTATGCTTTCTTGAAATTGGTCTATTTTGACTGGCGACCTGTTCATTTTGAAATTCAAAAGTTTTGGTCTATTTTCACGGGTGACTTAATCTTTTTAAATTCTAAAAAGAATTTTAGCAAGCATTTATGCTTCCCTGAAATTGATCTATTTTCACGGGCGACCTACCCTTTTAAAATTTTAAATTCTATGATTTACATCGGATCCTTCCAAAACTTTTCTAAAACGAAATTTCAAAATAAAAATACCTTTTAAGGGTAAACTCTTAAAACAAGTGCCTTATCTTACCGTCTTAATTATCCTCACCCTATAGTTGGGATGTCTTTGCCATTTCTTGGCTTTCGTTCACCCATGCAGATTTCGAGTGTTGAGCTGCTTTTGTAGACTTCTTTCATGAGTATTTAAGCTGTGGAGAATGCTATCCTAATCGGGAATGAATTTTGTCATTTTGATGATTTTTGTTTTCAGTTCAGTTGAATTAAACTCCTGCATCTCAATGATTCCCTTCAACTAAAACTTTGGTTTCATAGCTCAGTTAACCTAAAATTCCAATCTAGCAATTCCTTTTAACTAGAACCCAAACTCTTTGTCTTCGGTTTGGATAACTTGAGATCCCAATTTGACAATCTCTTTTAACCACAACCAAAATCTTTGTCTTCAACTCGATTAACCTAATATTCCAATCTGGTGATCCTTTGTAACCAGAACTAAAATATTTGTTTTCAGCTCGGTCAACCTAAGATTCCAATCTGGAAATTCTTTTTAATCAGAACTAAAATCTTTATCTTCTAGGATAATCGTTTTCTCACAACTATTCTTGATATGCAACTCTTTTCTAGCAGTTTTGTTATCTCAGCGACTCATGTTTTCAGCTCATTAACTTGAAATCTCAATTTGATGATTCCCTTTAACTAGAACTATCTAAAGGCATTTTGATTGAATCCAAAACAATTTGATTGCAGGGTTGGCATTTGATACTTCCTGGTCACAGGGTTTGAACATTTTGACATTTTTCAATGCTAAAAAACTAAGAAGTTCCTAATGGCAGGATTTTTCTCATTCTCTTTCTAATTACAGGGTTAAAACTGAGATCCCTTATTGTCATTGCTTAAGGATTATTTTTCAAATGATTTAATTATGGATTTTTCCTATAAAATTTTAAAAACATTTATGCAATGCTTAAAAGTTAGATGACATGCATGCATCCTTACCTGGTTTAAAATAGAAGCCCCTCTTCTTTGACACTTTATCGTCCTAAGGTGCCTTGGCTTGCCATCTGATGCTTTTTGGACTATCCAATTCTCATTCGAGTTTATCATTTGCCAATTCTACGTTCGAATATAAGTGCTCCTTTTTGGACTATCCACTATGATTACTGCTCTCATTATTTATCAAGCCTAACCAAGCCCCCAAGTGTGGTGTTGTTTGTTTCATCATGAAGGAGTTTAACAAATCATTCAACTTCTTGGATCATTTCAAAAACCACCTCTTGATTAGCTGTGTGTATTTTGCCAACAATTATTTAAAGGCTTTCTAGTGTGAACCTCATTTTAGATTGCAAATCAGCCATGACATTGCCCCTTGTTGAAACATATTCTTCAAGCATCAACCTTCATGAAATTTTCAAGTCATTTAGACATGCATATCATTGCTTGCAGTAAAGATTCATCAATGTATATTTAATGTTCTTCATAATAAATGGCTTTTAACCCGTCTAATCTTATTAAACAACTCTGCACATTTATTATAACTATTACAAGTACTTATATAGCTATGGAGTTGTCCCTCAATTGGGCTATGCTTCTTCAATATGAAAACATTTTCTAGATTCTTGAATAAAACCATTACAGTCATCATTCACTAATGATTTTCAACATCTCTTTAGCTGATACGACTAAGTTCATCCTTTTAGACCCAATCTATCTTCAGAGATTCTCCCTCATTTCAAGGCTTTGTAATTAGCTAAACTCAATCATGGAAAGAAACACATTATCATCATCAATGATGTTCTTTTTATCACCCATATCAATACGGTGGAATGCACCTTGAATCAATGAGCTTCAAAGTAGATTTTCCTTTGTCAATCTAGGTAGCGTGCATCTTTCCAACATGTACCCATGTGATAACATCTTTCAGGAGTCATAACCATATTTCAAAGGGTAAACCAATCTTTTAGACATGAAGACTACCCTCAAGTGTAGCGTTACTATTAATTGCTGCTAGAGTTCATTAATCATAGACTGTTTTTAGCAACATTGCCCTCAACTGATCTGATAATGCTTATTCTTCAATCTATCATCAAGAGGCACTTGTCATTGACAAATGCTAATCATAGTTTTGATGGATTTCACTGAATCATCATTTGATTATGTGTTTATTTCCCCTCTAACAAATCTGAATAATGTTTGTTTTTCCTTTTAGGGTCCGCTGTATTGCCCCTCGTTTGCTCAACTTAAAAAGTGTCAATGTCATTTCTGTTAATGGCTTTGTAAACTCGATCAATGATCTTTTTTATGAAAATCTTTCTTCTTTAGAAATCAACTCATAAATTTCTAGGATCATTATTTAATTCTCATTGTTGAAATGAAATTAGAAAGATGTCAGTTTTGAAAGTATTTTTAAAATTAAGCTTCTTTAGTCAAAGATCTAACACACATCATTTAATACATGCAATCTGATTATCTTGTATTTTGAAAACATAAATTGACTCGTAAGATTAAAATAGTTTGTTTGGCTCTTTTATAGTGCTTTGTGTCAATTTTAATATCTTATTTTGGGCATGTCATTTGATGGTACGTAACGAGGTGGCATTCTATTGATTTCAATACCAAGGTGTTTGGGGTTTGGGGATTTTAAAGACCTAAGATCACTATCAACTATTTACTTCACTCTCTTTCTTTTGTTATCTTCATAATGACATATAACCATGCTATACATTTCATCAAAAAGTCGTGTTTCCTAAAACTAGACAAGAAATTCCATTTTCATTAATCAAAATCAAATAATAGCAAATAATTATGCTTTGCCTTTTCTATAGAATTTCCTATAATCAAAATCAAGCACTATGCCTTACCTCTTAACATGACTTTTCATCAATAAAAAAACTTTCAATGTTATCAATCAAAGTCAAACATTAGCATATAACCATGCTACTTTTTTCAATAAGAATTTTTACCTCATTTAATTAATAGTTCAAGAAGTTCCATTTTGATCTGTCATTTACATACAACCATGCCATTCCTTCCATTGTCAATCTCAAATTTAAAGAGAATACTATAGCTCATTGCCAGTATTTATCTCATGATACTCTATTTTTTTTTTGTTGTCTTACATATCAATTCGAAGAAAGGGTTAAGGTTCACTACCAATCATTAGCCTTATCATTTCCTCATTTTCTTTTACTATATTTGTAAAAAAAGGGCATATAATCATGAAACACATTCCATTTTTACCTAAAAGATCAACATTATCTTAACAGAGACCATAAAATAACTTCAACCAATAAAATAATTTGAAGACATTAAAGGTTTTATCATAGATATCAAGGGATATGTTTATAGTCCAATATCTTTTTTTTTCTCATGCCCCCAACATTAATTTTTGACATTTGTTGTGCCTTTCCTCAATTAAAACCTTTCTTGCTCCTCCTAGACATGATAGGCATACCCCTCTTAGACATGATCGATATTTTTCTACCTTTAACCTTTTCATGGCATTCCATCATCAACACTTGATTTGCCTTTAAGTGCAGATAATTTCTACTTTTGGCTTTCCCACTTCCTTTTTCAAAGTTTTCCTGGATGCCCTCCAGTCAAGGGTTTTTTTTTCTTTTCATTTTTAGCCCTTTCTCGATCATTGGGCTTTCATTCTTAGCATTCCTTTTACCATTGATTCTACTAATGTTTTCATCTTTTCAACCAAAAATCCCTCACTTGACCCAGTGTAAGGGTGTAATCTAGGCAGGGTTTTTTTTTCAAAAGAAAGATTCTATCAGGCTCAAATTAGGATTTATAAGGGATTTATCTTAAGAATTGTGAAAGGAATAAACAAAGATGGTATTTTTTCATTTCAAACAAGGTCAATTAGAACCGATAAATTTTGACCTTGTCCAGTGTAATAATTTGGACTTGCAAAGAACCATGATTCACGAGTCCATAATTATTGAATCTACTGCAAGTCATTATGCGTACCGCTAAACTCCATGATATGTGGTTTAATTTCATATATGAGCTCAAAATTGTTTGGTCATCCTACATTGTTTGTCATGCTATTTTAACAAACATTGAATTATTTCTGCAATCAAGACACTTTTAATCTTTCAAGATTGATTAGTCTTAATTTTGCATATTGGAGCTTGATCAAAATATCATAGCCAATAATAAAATGCTAATCATCTTTTGATTTTAGAACAACAAAAAGAAAAGGCATATTTCATTAAAAATATGATTTAATCCCTAAACAAAATGTTGAAAAAAAAATTTCATAACAAAATTGTTGACAATGCAACACCCTAATTAGGCTAGCTTCTCCAGCAATCACCCGTGTCTCATCATCGTTTATCAATCTTTGTTATGCTCACGATGATCTAGTGACAATATGGCAGATGATATCATTTTTCACATCCTCAACTTGCCTCTTACTCATTAACTTCTAGACTCGATACTTGAAACTCTTACAACTACTCACATCTCTCATATGGATTATACCACGTAGGAAATTATGGTTTATGACAATTGTTCTTAAATGCATGACAATTCCAATATCGTGTCCAACCGTGCTCCTTCCTTGACAATAAAAATGGATCTAAATGGGAAGAATCTATGGAGTAAACCCTTCCCTAATCACAACATATCAATACTTTCGATCTTAAAGTTAAAAAATATCATGTTAGGAAAATATTTTCCCATCAGCACAATGTTAGCATTACAGTTCAAAGGACTTACATGAGGTTCTTTTCTTATTAAAACCCCCATGTTTATTAAATGTCTTTTGTTCTATTGTCTTCCATTGTAACTCTTCATGATCTATATTTTCATGAAATCACTTTCCCTATCAACGTAGGTCAATACATGTTTTTCTTTGTATTCAACAAGCCCAATATCCTTGCTATCATTGCCTTTAAAGGCTGGTGAAACAAAAGGAAAGAAGAAATAACTTTCTATTTTCACATCAAATACAAATATATTTCTCTTCCAAGTAAGCCAATGAAGTGAACCATTCATGGATATTTTTATCATACGACAAGAAACTTGTCTTATGGCAACTTTACCTCATCCAACAGCTTTCACCTCCAAGTCTTTGAGTCAAACAACTCAACTCTAATGCAATGGTACATATAGAATTCTTTATCATGCGGGCAGAACTGGGCTTCAAGAATCTCATAATTTTATAGCATAAAGGCTTTGATCTTTCAACCATCATACTAAGTTTTATAATATCATATCGTGTTTTCAAATTCAAGATCTTCTGCCATTGTTTCGTAGTAGGGTTTCCCATGTAATAGCATAGTCCATGGTATGCGTGACAAAGTAACACTCCTTGATTTGTTAATGCCATTATTTCAACATAATTAGGAAGGAAATCAAATGACATTTTAGGATGGGGCTTCAGAGTGTTAATTTAAATAAAGGAAACATGATATTCATTCTTGATCATGCTTTGTATAAAGAATCTAGAGACAATGTTGATTTTTTAGCTGTATAGCTTCGTACAAGTGGATTCGTAAGTGAACTTGTTGCCTTTCTTAAAAAGAAGCCTAAATTTCACCACAATCTCTATTAATAAATGCGTTAAGACTTCATAGATGACATTCGAGCATAGGGCACAAGCTTAGTTTATGGTAAAGTAGAGGTTTTTGTTATCGGCTTGAAGAAAAGCACAATGATGCTTTTGGATTAGAAGTTGAGCAAATCCTCAATAACACCGTCAAACATTGACAACTCTTGGCTCTTTAGAGAAAAACCAAATTTGGGGGACCTATATTTCAACCTATGAGCATGCATGTTAAATGTATGAGTATGTTTTTCTATGATGAATTTGCTCTTCAAGAGGTGACACATGGTCGTTACTCTTGCATGATGAATAATAATTTTGATTCTTGCCCAAACTATACAATGAAAATTTTCTAAGTGACGACCATTGTGTCACTCGTAAGTCTTGAATTCAAGATGTTTGGCTTGCCTTGATTTAAAGCATATGTAGGTAGCATACACCCTAAAGTTAAGTTTTAATCCTTTTACGTAAGATAGGGGATAAGTTTACTACTTGGTCCCTAAAAAGGGTCTCTTGATGTCTTAGTGTATTGTAGAGGCAATATAGGGGTTCAGTAGGTGATGTGATGACATGAATATTAATCATTACCAATCCAAGCACTCAACAAATAGTCATATGGTTTCACGAACTTAAACCTTGATTGAAAGTCATAGGATAAGTCGCTACTCCGCCAACTAACCTGAAGTTTCCATATATGTGCATTTCAAAGCGATGTATCATAAATAGACTAGTCATGCATGAAGACATTCATTTATATCCAATGTACATGCACAAACAAGATAAACATACAAAGACGTAAAGAAGTAAGCCAAATGTGAAGATTTAAACACATCAAATTACATAAACCACATAAAACATATAGAGCTGAGTCCAATACTATCAAAATAGAAGGTCCACAGTTAAATCACCATTTTGTCACATATGCGTATGCGGCGTTGCGGTGTCGGGATCAAGAAGTGACCACCTAGTTGTTTGATTCAGGGTTAAGAGACTAATTATTATTAAGGAAGGTATAGTACTCTTAGCGCACTTTAGCTGAGGTAAGTTGCATTGTGTGATGTAGAAGTGGCTTAAAGGTATTAATGGGTTCCTAATCGATGATCTGTCTATGGCTCAGAATAAATATTTATTCTCATGAATAAATTTGGCATTTCGAATTCATTATGGGCTTGTATGCCCAAATAAATTCTTGTGGGAAAAGTTTATCTAAGTGCCCTGACAAAGTTTACCTATCTTGGAAGGTGAAATTTTTTTCCACAACTCATATATTGTGGTGAAAAATACTCCCTATTCAAATTAGTGAGAACACCTGAAATAATTCTGAGAAATTTATAGTCAACTTCTAGTATTTAAATGCCAACCTTCTTGTAAGTCCAACATTTATACCAGAATGTCAACTCTTAATTCTCATGAATAAAATTTTTTAGAGGTTACTGAAATATTGACCAAGTTTTCATGAATTCAATAAATTGGTTATTAAATCTAAAAATACATGCAAATGTATTTTTTTTTATTTTTGTGTATATATATAAAATGCTAAATCATACATACATATAAAGCAAAATATAATTTTTATCTCTTGAGAGACTTAATTGAATGCACACCACATAAAACATATTTTTTATTCTTTTGAAAATGAGAATTTGTTTTTGGAGATTTTGACAAAAAAAACAGAGTATTTTAATATCAGGTTAGCATTTTACAAGGTAAGTCTACAACCTCAATTTAAATAAAATTGCTGGAAAAATATGCAAGAGATCCACAAATAATTTTAAATTGGTCTTTGAATTTTTTTTAAAATTTTTATGAATTTATTTGGGGCATGTTTGGTAAAAAAACCATTTTTGTTCAAACCAAAATTGTCACAGTAGGTATAATGGTGTGTTTGCCAAACAACCCCTTAGATAAAAAAATTCCTTAACAAAAAAAAGTAACCAACCAAACAAAGCCTTAGTATCTGACTTAAAACAAAACTAATCGGGTTGACTCGAAAACACTGGCCCAACCATGAATCGAACCGAAAACCATGGTTTGATCCGAAACTAAAGCAAAACAAACAATTAAAGCAAAAATAGATCAACACTAAAAAACACAAAAACATAAAATTTTATGACAAAAATTGATCAAATACCAAGAACATGAAGAGCACAATGAACATTCAAACCGAAACCCAGCAAACACAAATTACAAACCAGACAACTTTCAATAGAATCAAGGGCATGATTTTATGCGTAATCATGCGTAGATCAAGAACAAACATCCAATTTCTTCGATTAACACTTAAAAGCCATGATTTGATCAAAATTTGTTTGGGTAGTCAAAAGAATCCTAGAATCTAAATGCATAAATACGTGTTATTGATGCATTTTAACCTTAGATTATTTACTAAAGATGACAAGCTAACATGTTTGTGCCAAAAATTAACCCAAATCATCTAAAAACAAGAGGTTAAGATGATGTTCATGTGAAGAACATGAACCTAGAATTTGAAAAGTTTTCAAAAATTGAAGAACTATTGCCAAGACCCATATTTGGCCTTTTAGGTCTCTAAACATATTGTTTTTGATCCTTACAAACCACAGTACCAATACAAAGCATAGTTGAATTTAAAGAACTAGCAAATAACATCAAATCATCAATAATGTGAATGATATTTCAACTTTATAACTACAATTCCAATGGCAGCTAGCAAAAACATCAAAATTTAAAAGGAGGCCCCAATATACGTAAGCTAATACTAAGGAATCTTCTACGAATATACCCCCTATCCCTTTACATGCCCTTTTTATAAGATAATTTCATATGCGTATTTGATTAATCAATATTTGCACAATCTTGCTTGTAACATCCCGAGTTTGTCAAAGATTTTGTACTACAAAATTTATTATAATTTCCAAGATTCATCACACTTATCCAACTCTTTCCAAACCCTACACTTAGTCAATCCTATAAGCCTTCCCCACTTTTTATATAATCTCCTAATGATTTTAACTAGTATATAATCACTACATACTACTAGTTTAACAACACCCTTATCAACCATGCATTTAACCCCTAACTTTCTAAAAAAAAATCTAAATTTCAACACATTTTAAAATCTCAATTAAGTTTAACCAAGCAATGCTTTCATCTTCATGCATGGTCTAATAATTATACACATTACTTTCATACAATTAAAGAATATTTAAATTAACAATTTAATTTCCGCTCTCTTTTTTCTTTATTGGCTAACCATGTAACACTTCATTTTGCAAATTCATGCTTCATTATCCCAAGGTTTTTAAACCCATTTCATCCCAAATAAACCAATTTCCATCAATATTATATTTTCTTAAAATTTTTACTAAGAACCCAACTCAAATTTTCTTAGTTTTCTTCTAAATCATTTCAATTCTACTGAAACTTACATAATTAGGTTCTAAACACCTTCCAAGTAATTATGTGAGCTTCGAAATGTAACCATTCAAAATTTTTGCCACCCCTCTTCTACTTTTCTTGATTTCTTTAGTTTCTCTTTCTAACTTTTCTTTTCTCTCCCTTTTATCTCTATTTACTCTTGTGTTTAAGTGTTTCCTTCTCTTTTTAAACCATATGAAATCCATTCACAAGCTTAAATCCCTTCACAATTACAAGAAAAACAAATAAATCCTCTTTTTTTTCTCCCTTTAATGGTTGTCGGTCATGCTTACAAGGAAGGGGGGAGTAATTTTGTTTTTTTGGTTTTTTTCATTTTTGCCCCACTTTTCCTTTTAATTATTTTAGGTAATTTCTTAAGTTTCTAGTTTAATTTGACCTCACAATTTGACCCAATTTGAATCGAATTTCTTAGTCACTATTCTCTCTCTCTCTCTCTCTCTCTCTCTGAAAATCATCTATTCATTTAATTATAATTTCTTACAATTCGTAAAATTCCATGCACATCAAACATGATAAACTTTAATTCCCTCCGGCCTTTTTATACACATGTAATTTATATTATTATTATTATTATTATCTTTCAATTGTCTTTTATTGTTAAGTTTTTCCACATTTTTTCAGGAGTTTAATGTATTTTTCTTGAAAAAATATTAAATTAATTTTTTTTAATAATTTTAATATATTGATATTACAAATAAAAAAAAATATTTTTTTAATATATATTCTTTAAAAAAACACTTTAAAATGAAAAGTCACCCGTGACGGTTCGCAGGCAATGAGTAGATGATGCTAAACAACATGATTTGGGTGGTAAATTACCCTCAACTTCAA
>Ga0325411_1002662_pt1 | contig 20207 bp, 7 predicted proteins | sample PopdelMetagenome_13_FD_206181 | JGI IMG/M metagenome (GOLD analysis project Ga0325411, IMG submission 206181) | Populus deltoides microbial communities from Bellville, Georgia, United States - Xylem-PdIQD-R4 | ecosystem: Host-associated > Plants > Phyllosphere > Stem > Wood/Secondary xylem...
ACCTAATAAAATAATACAATTCAATTAATTGAGTTATTACGAGTAACACAACTAATTAAAATTTCACAGGCTGAAAACTCTCAATAACATAACCCTTGAAAGAACACACACACATTAAAAAAAAATAGCCTTAAACTAAATTTATTCTATCTATCTCTTAATTTTTCCAATTTAGTTTTTAAATAAAGAATTATTTGTTTTAACGTTTTAAAAGTACTTTTGAAAAAATTTGAATTTTATTTATTTTTTTCTTTACTTCAAATTAATATTTTTTTTTGGTATTGCTAAATCATTTTGATGCGCTGATGTCAAAAATGATTTTTAAAAAATAAAAAATATTATTTTGATACATTTCTGAGTGAAAATCATTTTGAAAAACAATCGCAACCACACTCCTAAACATGCATTCATTTTTTGTTTTTGGGTTTTTAAAAAATTGCAATCGTTTTTTTTTGTTTTTGTAAAATTATATATTATAAAAAAATATTTTTTATAGATTATAATAAATAATAAAAACATGCATGGTTTAACTGGAAAAAAATTCGCTCAATTTTCTTACAATTTTTATTTATTTATAATTTATAATTTTACACAAAAAAAAAACTTGTCTCCAAATTCAATTTTTATTTATTTATAATTTATAATTCTAATCATGTCATATGTGTTAAACTAACCTTGATTTGCACTCTGCTTAACTTAAAGATATATTGAATAAAAGAAATCATTGATGAGAGATATAATAAATAAAAATTTTCAATAATCATAAATATTATTGGATCAATTCATGCATTAAAATTCAAACTTGGGTTTTCAAGTTTTGTATATTATATTGATCCGCTTTCCTTTTGGTCCTTAACTGAAACATGGGTTAATGAGTGCGACTAGCCCAATATTATATGGGCCTAAGGTCCAAAATAAAGCCCAGTCAATATACGAGGTGTTAATAGAGAAGCCTGAACAAACTTAGGGTGGGCCTCCAATCTAAACATCTTTTATAAAATTTGAGCTCCCTCCATCACAAACACAAACGTGCGTATATATTGATTGAATCATTCAAGGTACCATGAGCTCATATGTAACCCTCTTCTATGTCTATTTGACATGTGTTTTTACCATGTGTCGTAATTTTTTTTTAAAGAAAATTTGAGAATAAAGCTATTTTGGTATTTTTTTATATAAAAAAATCAAAGTGTAAATCAAGAAAACTTATCCAAATATATAATTAAATAAATTGATAATCATCTATTTAAATAAACAAAAACATTATTAACAATAACTAAAAGAGAATATAAAAAAAATGAGAGATGGATGTAGTTTAAGATGTTTGATCTTGTAAAATAAGATATTTGCCCGTTTATATCTACTAAATTTATTTATTAAAACCAGTAAAAGATAAAGAAATGTAAATACATTTGAAACTTAGTGAATAAAATAAAAGAAAAAAGATATTATGTAAGCATGGATTAGTTAGAAATATTATTTCAATTTTTTTATATATAAAAAACCTTTATCCAAAAAAGGTCTTCAAGACCTATAACATAGGTCATGAGACCGGGATAAATTGATAGAAATGAAATTAAAGATAACTACAAAACTAATTTTTTTAGTATAAAAAATAATATAGAATGATAAAATTGTAAGAGAAAACAAAAAAAAAAGATCTCTAACCATATTAACTCTTAAAACTCGTGACTTGTGTCATTTGATTGGAAGCATGACAAATGAAAAAACAGTGAAGCGCAATCCCGAATAAATTAAATGTCAAAGGATGAAACCAGAAAAAAATTCAATCACACAAAATAAAAAATGAGGGTGAAGATCGAAATAAAAATAAAATTAGAGGGTATCAATAAAATCTAAATTAGAGGGTTAAATTGAAAAGAAAAAACTTTAATAAAAGGGAAAAGAAATCAAAAGAATGAAGGCTAGATTAGAAAAAAAATAAAACAATATAAACTTTGATTGAATGATGAAATTAAAAACCAATAAAACTTTAACAAAAGAGTCAAGAAAAAAATAAAAAAAATAAAAGAATAAGAAGCGAATTGAAAAAAAAAATATATGACAAATTATAATTTAAAGACTAAATTAAAAACATAATTTTTTTTTAAAAGGACAAAGGATAAAAATAAGCAATCAAAAACCTTTGGACTAAAATTAAAAAACAAAAATAAAAGAGAACAAACATGCACTTTCACTTGAAAAGAGAGAAAAAAAGGAAGAAAAAAAATGAAACGACCACCAGTGACAAACCACTCATCATCCCCTATCACGCGTCATACTAGGAGGAAAAGAACACAATGACGTTTCCAAGGGTTTAGGGTTTGGACATGATAGAAGGTAAGGTTTGAGCACCAGAAAGTGTCATACGCGCCGTCTGAAAGGCACAAATGCCACTCACATGTTAAAGCATAATGAGCATAGGCCAAAAACTTTTCAGAATTAAAAATTAAAAAATCAACATAAAAATACTAAAACACCCCTCATAACACTGGAAATTACAAACAAACCTGTGTGAAAGGACAAAAACACCTTTAAATGCATGCCTTTTTTTTTTGTCTTTTCTAAGAGCAAAGACGTAATTTAACTATAGCCTAAAAAGAGAAAATAAAAAAAATTCTTAGTCAACAACTCTAGTTTTTTTAATCTTGAGGATAAAGAAGTATTTTTATTGTTCTAGAACTTGTGAGAAGATGAAGAAAACCTTGGTCTAGAGTTTTAACATTTGTTTATTTCAAGAGTAAAAACATAATTTTATTGTACAATATAAAAGACTTAGATATTCCTAAACAATCTTTTAATAACTAATAAGCCGATAAAAAAGATTAAATAACCCCACAACTAAGACTGGTTTTTTTCCACTCAAAAGCAAAATAATTATTTTTATAACATTCCACAATAATCTATATCTATTACTACAGTGAATGGTCATGTTGTATAGAGTTTCTGTGTATGGACAGAACTTTGGTTTAGTAGTGGTGAGTTAATTACATCATGGAAGTCCAATATTTTATCTTTACAATGGTGGTTAATTAATTCAATTTTTATCGTGAAAATATAACCCACATGTCTTACTAATTCTTAAACTGTCTAAATATTAATTATGAATTGCAAGATCGTCTCTATAAAGTAAAATTTATGCTTTATCGTGCAATAAAATTTATAAATGGTGTGGTATTTATGAGTTTTTATGGACTGCCATTCAAACTATATAATCCTTGCTAGCTCTTCAGTTATGCTATAACATAAAATATATCTTGAGTCATGCTATAATTTATGAACTTTCGAGTTTTTTAAATCATGGATATCTTTGAGATTATGAATAGAAAATAAAGTAATAAATGATATTGAGATAAATAGTTGAAAATCTGATACTGGAAAGTATAATTACAAATTAAACTGAAATACATAGGTGTTTTAATCTAGTAAAATATTGTTTTTGTTTGAAATTTGCTTTTTAAATCATGATAAATATGATAATTATGATATTGTGATAAATATTGTTTTACTCAAGACATGATATTTTGGTTTTTGTTTGAAACTTGCTTTTTAGATCATGTAAGTTTTTAAACATGCTACTAATAAAAAAATATGTTTTTTCCAAACTAATAAATAAATAATGAAAAGGGATTTTTTCCTATAAATAATATATTTTTTCCTCTTGAATTTAAATTATTAAAATTCTCATGAATATTTATTTTAATTACTCTTAGTTTTTAATTTCTTAAAAATCATAATATTAATAAAAATGACATTTTTTTATTGAAACAAAAAATAAATTAAATTAGAGGGTATCAATAAATTCTAAATTGGAGGGTTAAATTGAAAAGAAAAAAACTTTAATAAAAGGGAAAAGAAATCAAAGAATGAAGGTTAGATTAGAAAAAAAAAACAATATAAACTTTGATTAAATGATGAAATTAAAAACCAATAAAATTTTAACAAAAGAGCCAAGAAAAAAAATAAAAAGTAAAGAATAAGGAGCGAATTGAAGAAAAAAAATATGACAAATTGTAATTTAAAGACTAAATTAAAAACATAATTTTTTTAAAAGGACAAAGGATAAAAATAAGCAATCAAAAACATTAGGACTGAAATTGAAAAACAAAAAGAAAAGAAAACAAATAGAGAAAAAAAAGGACGAAAAAATAAAACAACCACCAATGACAAACCACTCATCATCCCCTATCACGCGCCATACCAGGAGGAAAAGAACACGATGATGTTTCCAAGGGTTTGGGGTTTGGACATGACAGAAGGCAAGGTTTGACCACCAGAAAGTGTTGTACGCGCCGTCTGAAATGCACATATGCCACTAACATGCTAAAGCATAATGAGCATGGGCCAACAACTTTTCAGAATTAAAAATTAAAAAATCAACATAAAAATACTAAAACACCCCTTATAACACTGGAAATTATAAATAAACATGTGTGAAAGGACAAAAACACCTCTAAATGCATACCTTATTTTTGTTTTTGTCTTTTCTAAGAGCAAAGATGTATTTTAACTATAGCCTAAGAAGAGAAAATAAAAAAAATTCTTGGTCAACAACTCTAGATTTTTTAACCTTGAGGGCAAAGAAGTATTTTTATTGTTCTAAAGCTTGTGAAAAGATGAAGAAACCCTTGGTCTACAATTTTAAAATTTGTTTACTTATTTTTTCCACTCAAGAACAAAATAATTATTTTTTATAGCATTCCACAATAATCTATATCTATTACTATAGTAAAATGATCATGTCCTATAGAGTTTCTGTTAATGTGTATGGACAGAACTTTGGTTTAGTAGTGGTGAGTTAATTATATCATGGGTTCAAATCTTTCTTCAAGAGAATTCCAATATTTTATCTTCACAATGTCTTACTAATTCTTAAACTGTCTAAATATTAATTATGACTTACAAGATCCTTTTTATGAAGTAAGATTTATGCTTTACCATGCAATAAAATTTATAAATGGTGTGGTATTTATGAGTGTTTATGGACCACCATCCAAACTATATAATCCTTGCTAGCTCTTTAGTTATGCTATAACATAAAATATATCTTTAGTCATGCTATAATTTATGAACTTTCAAGTTTTTTAAATTATAGATCCTTTTGAGATTATAAATAGAAAATAAAGTAATAAATGATATTATGATAAATAGTTGAAATTCTAATATTAAACAATATAATTATAAATTAAACTGAAATACATATGTGTTTTACTCTTCTAGTAAAATATTGTTTTTAGCTTGAAACTTATTTTTCAAATCATGATAAATATGATAAGTATGATATTGTGATAAATATTATTTTACTCGAGGCATGATATTTTGGTTTTTTTTTTAAACTTGCCTTTTAAATCATGTAAGTTTTTAAACACACTACTAATAAGAAACATATGTTTTTGCCAAAATAAAAAAAATAAATAAAGAAAGAAAAGGGAGTTTTTCCTAAAAAATATATTTTTCCTCTTGAATTTTAATTATTGAAATTCTCATGAATATTTATTTTAATTACTCTTAGTTTTTAATTTCTTAAAAATCATAATGTTAATAAAAACGATATGTTTTGTTGAAACAAAAAATAGATGCATAAATAATTCTTTAGTTACGGGAATTTGGAGTAGAGAAATTCATTTTCTTATAAAAAATTTAGTTATGCTATAACATAAAATATATATTTAGTCATTTTATAACATAAAATATATGAAAATTTACAGTTTTAGTGTTTTTTTGAGATTAAGCATGGAAAATAAAGTAATATCATGATAACTAGTTGAAAATTTGATAGTGGACAAACAAAGTATAGCAGAAAGAGTAGTCTTGAGCCATTGAGGTAGGCAGCCTATGCTACATCCGCATTGCTTTTTTTTTTTTGGCATGAATATTTCTTTTCTTTTCTTTTTCTACATGGACGCAATTCTAACTTTTATTTATTTATTGGATAGAATATATGCACTTAAAACTAGGTAGGGGTTAATTTCCTTTTTGCCACCAACGAAGTTCTATAGAACTTATTTATTAAAAAAAATATATTTAAAAACTTGTAGAACGAGTTATTGTAAAAATCTAATTTATTTTACCAAACAATTTTAATTATTATTTATTTGTAATTGATTGACACAATGATGTGATTGCCTTGGTTGACCTGCCAGGCTTGGTGAAAATGAAAGGACACTCATGCAATAATTTCTTAGAGCTTAGATTTATGAATTTTATGGCTCGGAAGGACGCTTTTGTCAACCTCATACATCCAAACCCTTATTTATTTATTTATTTAATAAATAATTGATAATTTTATTTAATAAATGATTGTCAATAATGGAGTGTGTTTAGCAGTATGGTTGCAGTTGCTTTTCAAATAGTTCTTCATGCTAAAATACATGCGAATGATATTTTTTTTAAAAAATTATTTTTGACATTAGCACATCAAAATAATTTGAAAATACTAAAAACATATTAATTTAAAATTAATAAAAAAATAAAAAAAATTTAAATTTTATTAAAAATGTTTTTAAAATATAAAAACAAACAGGCGATAACATTCTTTCAAGTTGCCATAAATTATATAAAGTGGTAGGGCTAAAACACCCCTTTGTGTGGGAATATATAACAGTGGCAATGTGCATGGCCTTTTGACAATTACCTCTCATTGACAAAGCCGTGGGCTTTGTCCCCTTGTCCGAGAACTAAAGCAGCCAGATTTTGACTCTAAGAAGGGTACGGTATTTGATTTACAGTTCATTCTGAGTGTCCTAGTCAAGGTAAAATAACATGGCCGGCTATATAGTATAAAAATTGAATTCTACATAAAATAAAAACATAAAGTATTAAAAATATATAATTGAGAATGAATTCATCTACCATAAAGCTTAAATCTTTTTGATGCACCTGAACTCAATCAACTTCTAAATGAATCTATCAAATGCAATGAGAAAAAAAAAACAATTAATATGCATCAAAAAGATAAATTTAATATACCACCGGAAAATTAACAAATACAAATAGAAATACTAATAACAAAAATTCCATTACTAAATTGTAGTGAGATTTACTGACAAAATATTTACTTGTTATGTCCCTCGATATACATCAATGAAAATTTCTCGTTGATGTATACCGAGGGAATTATAGTGGGAAAAAAAAGAATGAAAATAAAAAATAAAAAATGGCGTGGCATGCTTATAAATGGTATTATCGACGAAAAAAATATGTCGGTAAAATCCGTCCATAAATTCATCGATAGTATTTAAGTTATGATCTGACGAGTGACCCTCCTCTCTTCCCCTTCCCTTTTTCTTCCTCCTTTATTATTTTTCCAGCAAAAAACAGTATATCCCCTCCATTTTATCACAAATCAAACTTCCATCACCAAAAATTCGACCACCCCAACACTCAGTCTGTCAACATCCCTATTCTAGTTCAATTTCTTTTAGGATTCCCCACATCCCTATTCTGTCAACTTAATTTTAAAATGTTATACTTTATTGCATATTTTTTTAGTATATATAGTTTGTTTGTGTGTTTACTTGTTTTATAACTTTTTCCCATGGAAACTTGTTATATGAATGTATGATTTGTACATGTTAGAGTTTGTTTGAGATTTTAAAAAATTATATTTGTTTGTAATTTGATGAAATTGATTTGGATTTTGTGAATTAGGTATTTTGTAATGAAATAAATAATGACTTATTTAATGGGCACGTTTCATATTTTGTCAATTTTATTATTGAGTTGCAAATTTTGGTAAATATTGAGGAATTTAAATTTATATAGATAATTGATAATGATTTAAAAGTACTATTAAAATATATTGAATAAGTTTGAGTTAAACCAATGTTATTTAATTTATTTAATTCATATAATTAATTAATATATGTTGTTATCAATATTCTATATAAATTTGATATAAGTAATGGATGATCGTTTTTGGATGTATTGAGTTTTACCTAAAGGGTTGCGCAAGATGGATTATTATAATAGGATTAAGGGTTTTATTAATTATGCACTATCTAATCTAAGAAATATTAGTGGAGGTAATATTAGATGTCCATGTAAGAGTTGTAAGAATAAAAAGTTTCTCGATCCAGATATTGTAACGATGCATATTCTACAAAAAAAAGGTTCATAAAGAAATACTTGTATTGATTTATACACGAAAAACCATATATTCCTTATGAGACCATGGTAGAAAGGATGATTGGGTCAAATTTTAGTTCTAGCAATGTGCATGAAGTTGTAGATGATAATAATAATCCTTATAAGAATATGGTTATGGATACAATGAGAATGAATTAGGGTTATGCAGATGAATATTCAATCATAAATGAAGAACCAAACGCAGATGTTATTAGGTTTTTTGATCTTTTGAAAGACTCTGATGAATGAGATGAGTGAACAAATCATTGTAAATTATTGGTCATTGCACATGTATTCACCATCAAGTAAGATCATAGGAAGAGTGAGGCATAACGCCAGAATTGTCAAATGAGCGAGAAGAATTTTACCTAAAGGAATAAGTTGAAAGAGAACTTATATGCTGATAAATCTATGATTAAACCCTCGGCCTAAGATACTATAAAATTGACATGTGTCCAAACTTCTGCATGTTGTACTACCTTGAAAAAATAGATTTGATCGAGTGTAAAAACTATGGACATGGTCGTTATAAACCTATAAGAGGTAGAGGAAGGACTATTATCACTCATAGAAAACTTAGATACTTCGCAATCACTCATAGATTGTAAAGATTGTTCACATCTCCAAAGACTGTTGAGCATATGACATGACATCTTTCACATGATGCGGTGGATGAAGTCATGGTGTACCCTTCTAATGGTGAAGCCTGTAAATATTTTAATTGGGTGCATCTTTAGTTTTTAATGGAAACAATGAACATATATCTTGGGTTATGTACAACCGGATTCAATTCATTTAGTTCATTTGTTGCTTGTTATTCTTGTTGGCCGATGATACTTATGGTTTATAACTTGTCATCGGGGATGTGTATGAGGCTGAAGTTCATGTCTTCATCTATAATCATACATGGTTCTAATAGTTCAGGTTAAAATATAGATGTTTATCTTCGACCATTGATTGATGAGTTGAAACATTTGTGGCCATCTAGGACTTTGACTTATGATGTCTTAAGGAAACAAAATTTTTAGATGAAGGCAACTTTGATATGGATTATCAATAATTTCTTGCGTATGGAATGGTTTTTTGTTGGAGCACACATGATAAATTAACATATTCACACTGTATAGAAAATAACAAGGCCTTCACCTGAACAAATGGTGGTATAATGTCTTTTTTTTTATTGACATCTACAATTCTTACCAATTGATCACATGTATAGAAATAACGTAAAGGACCTTTTTGTTGGTAGAGTTAAAATGAATGTTGCAATGCCAGGTGAAGAAGTGTATGACATGGTATCGTGGAGCAATGACATTGTGTTTGGTTTTGAATCCGGTAAGCAGAAGTCTCCTGATTTTGACATGACCCACAATTGGGTAAAGTAAAGTATTTTATGGGACCTTCCTTATTGAAAGACTAATATTCAGCTCTAATCTTGATGTCATGTATATTGAAAAGAACATGTTTGAAAATACTTTTAACATGGTTATGGACGTGAAAGGGAAGCAAAAAACATCATGAAGGTTAAAATGGATATACCTCTATTTTGTCACCATAAAAATATAAAATTGGTTTATGATGGGTCACAGGTCGCAAAATTCAAAGCCAGTTTCACCTTACACAAAAATGCATAGTTACTTATCTACCAATAGCTTAAAAGTCTATGTTTTTCCGATTGACATGCTTCTAACATATCTAGATTGGTGAAATTGAAGGATTATAGATTGTATGGAATGAAGTGTAATGATTGTCACCTGTTTATACAAACACTCATTCCAGTTGCTTATCAGGATTTATTCTTAAAAGGGATATGAGATGCACTTATAGAGATTAGTCACTTCTTTAGAGATATATGCTCTAACAAGTTGCATACCAACACATGGAGAGGCTTGGAATGAATATCATCTAGATAATCTGCAAACTGGAGATGATATTCTCTCCATCATTCTTTGCCTCAATAGAGCATCTACCCATACATTTACTATTAGATGTAAAAGTTAGAGGCCATATTCAATATAAATGGATATATCCATTTGAGAGGTTAGAGATTACACATGTATCCTAATTAAATTTTTATTGTCTTTGTTTTAACTCAAAACATTAATTTAACTCCATGAAAATACTTGTTTAACCTTAAGAGAAAAGTAAAAAACAAGGTGCATGTTGAGACTTTGATATGCTAGGCTTCTATTGTTAAAGTGATCTTAATATTTATCTCGTATTATTTCAAGTCTCACCTAAGAACAAAAATCAATTATGTTCTACGACACGATGATGGTGGTGAAATGTTTTTGGGTGAGAACTTGCCAATATTTTCCCATCCTCGATGACCTGTACCAAAAAATACTATGAATAGATGATACTTGACAGAAATTGAATTCAGATATGCACATAATTATATGTTATTTAATTGCAATGAACTTAAAGCTTTTATTTAGAAAGTATAATAATTAACATGTCGTAATTTTTGAATAATATTTCTTTTATTCTATTATAAATTGATAGATTGAATAATTTCTTGTCGGCAACATCATCAATTTTTACCATCCCAAAATTCATAGCTAATTGAATTTCAAACTTTTTGATTACAAAATGAGCATTTTTCACATGGTTTAGAACACATGTATGGACTGCTTAATTATTTTTATATCTTAAAGTACTTAATTTTATTATACATTTTTTGTTAATTGTGAGTGATTGTAATTCTATACCAGGTTTATCGATTGAGAGGGAATACTAGTGTTACTTTGAATTTACTATGTCTAGGTCCTGAAAGAAAGATAAAGTGCTATAACGAGTATTTCATAAATGAACATGTTTTTGATATTGAAGAGTATGATTATAGTAAAAATACGTATAATAACGAGGTTTTGTTAAGGGATCGACTTCTAATGAGTTCGAAATTTACTATTATGAAAAGTTAGAAAAGGTTATTGAATTGTAATATCATAGTGATCATAATAGAGTCTTTTTATTCAAATGTTATTGGTATGATACCACCGATAAAGGAATCAGAGTAGATTTCCATTATGGTTTGGTCGAAATTAATACAAAGGTTAGACTCTGCAATATCGACAATGTCTTTGATTTTACCAAGCAATGTTAACAAGTTTATTACACATACACTTTTTTTTTTAGAAATGATTGTTCTAAGGTTGATTGATTGTCCATATTTAAAACCAAACCTAAGGGTTATGTTCAAGATGGTAACTGTTTGAGAGCCATGTTGTTGGGTTCACATTGAATGTTCTTCATTTGTTCTTCGTGTTCTTCTCAAGAACATTGTCTTAGCTACATGATTTTGACTTGTTTTGTTTCATTTATTTGCCAAGAACCCTTCCTTATATATGATTAACAAATAATCTAATATTTATTTGAATCAATAACATGATATCAATGGCTTTTAATCCTAAGGTTTCATTTTATAACTGAAACTCATTTTGACAAAATCATGATGTTTTAGTGATAATTGAAGTGATTGGATGCTAGATTATTGATCCTTGCATGATTTTCAACATGTATGTACCTTTATTGTGACTAAATTTGGTCTAATTTGGAACCTATTTTTCTAGGTTTGGTTTCAAGTGTTCTTTATTTTTTTTGGGGATTGATAAATTTTGTTTAAGATTTTTTGAGTTTTTGTGTTTAATTTTTTTTTTGCTTTGGCTTTGTTTTTTGGTTGTTTTGGGTCAAACCAACATTTTTTGTTTGGTTTATGGTGGAACCAAAAATTTCAGGTCAACTCGGCCGGGTCATGTTAAAAAAAATTAGGTCAAAAAGTCTTGTACCCTGTTTGGTTTGCTATTTTTGTTAAGTTTGTTTTTTAGTTTAAGGGTATGTTTGACAAACACCCTTATGACTTATTTTGGGTAATTTTATTACAAAAAATGGGTTTTTTTTCCCAAACAAAGCCTGAAAATAATAAAAATATTTTTTTTCTTGCATATGGCCAAAAATTCTAAAATTATTTTAGCATCTTTTTCAAAGAAAAATTAAAATATTTTTGCATGTTTTAAAAAAATATCGAAGGGATTTACAATAAATTTGTAAAATTTCAAAGGATTTTGGCCTATATTTCAAAAATATCATAACAATTTTTTTTCTTTTAATATATAGGATTATAATCTTATATGTAAGACATATTCCTGATATTAAATAAAAAGACAATTTATTTTATTTCTTATGTTGACATTAAAACGATTAATTTTTAACCTAATAAGATAAGGATCTCGTTACTAAGAAAAGCTTTTCTCAAACCTTAGATAAACTAACGGTTAGAAAACAAAATATTTACTTAGAAAACCCTAGGCCCTGAAAATGGCATTTTGCCATTTGCATGCAAAAGGAATTTTGCATATAAATGGTTGCCAAAGGTGAGGGTTTTGAAGTGAAAAAGAAAAGCAACCTTGCTTCAACAGAGGCAAAGTGTTGTTGGAGGCATTCTTGGTGTTGCAGAGAAGGTCTTGTATAGTGTCACCGAAGGTGGAGAAAAGAGGGGGAAATAGAGGTCAGCAGAAGAGAGGAAAGAAAAAAACTGGGTACAGATGGTTTTTACTTAACTTTACTTCTGATTTCTTCGTGCCCTTGGCATGAAATCCACCCCTATTTATAGTGAATAAAAGAGGAATATTTTGTCTTTAATGGTGTCAAATCTTGGCCCTCGATTTGACACAGAATGATCCTAACCGTTGGTTCAAAGTCACCATCATGAACTGTTAAAATTGACTGCTAAAGGCTGGTCCATTGGCCACTTTAGAGTGGCGTCGCGGTGGTTGTAGAGACAATGGATTGGTGTGACCTATTCTGGGGGTGTAGTACAATGCCAGCCCATCATGGTGGTATAGTGTGGTTGAGAGATGAAATGATAAATGACCCCTGACATCGCGATGGCTGTAGGGACAATTGGCTGGTGTGACCTATTATGGGGTGTAATACAATGTCAACCTATCATGGTGGAGTATGGTTTGTCTGGTTTGGTTGAGAGATATGTCATAACCCAATTCTGGGTTATTCTCAAAAAATCACTTTTTTTTCAAAATAAAAATCAAAAAATAAAATAAAAGGCTGGCAACATGGAGAAAGCAGGCCGGGAAATCAAGCTACAATTTTTGGAGGAAATTCAATGCCTAATTGTACCCCATTATGCCCAAAAATGGAGATAAAATGCAAATTCAAGGTTAAATTAAATGATTATTAGACGAATTTGCATAAAAATTAAGTCCAATGACATAATTAAATTTTTAATAGGTCAATTTGATTTAATCATGGGCCAAATTAAATTTTAATTATGTTTAAGAATTAATTTGGGTCCAATTAAAGGATTCAATTAAGTGCAAGGACTTAATTATACTTTAAATGGGTCAAATTAATTTTATTTGAGGCTTAATTGGTGAAAAATTAAGTTTGGGAGCCTAATTTAGGCTTAATTGAGGAGATTGGAATTTTAAGAGACCAAATTTAATTTTTACCAAGTTAATTGATTGAAATCAGGGGCCAAATTGCAAGAAAATTGAAGTTTTGGGGTTAATTAGGGGCTAAATTAAAGAAATCCGAGACCAAGGACTAAAGTGCAATAGGCGCGTAACTTCAGGGCTCCAATTGAAGGTCATCAGGGGCTTAATTGCAAAAGTTTAGGGTTAAGTAGGGGTTCAATTGAAAGCAATTGAAAGAGAAAGGACTGAAATGAACTTTGGCCAAAACAGAATCCTGAACACTATTCAGGATTCATTTAATGCACCTAACGTCCACCAATTTTGCCAAAACTTGCACGAAACTGATCTCCAGACATCCCGCTACGTCGAGGTATGGTCTTCACCGGCACATAAACGGACGTGGCACCACCCCAAAGAAGTCAACTCAGGCAGCCTGTAGCTGCAGATTTGACAATTTGACAGTGCACCATGCCTACTTTGAGCCAACGGTTGGGATCCTTCCCATCTGAATCAAGGGCTGAAATTTTTCTCCATTGTAGACAAGATTGCCCTATTCCACCGCCTATAAATAGAGGTGGATTTGATGGCCTGAGGGAGGAGAAAATCGAGTCCAAAAATCGCAAAAACCAGCCTTCCCCCTGTTCCCATTTTCCTTCTTTCCCCGTCAGCCTTCTGCAACTCTCTCCACTATGTCTTCAGCCGTTGAAGCCCCCACAGAAGCCTTGCTCCTCCACCAACAGACGACTTCTCAGCCTCCCCACGAACCCAAATCCTCACTGGCGATAGGGGAAGCCACCGCGAGGTCTTCCCTCTCCCTCTGCATACTTTCTTCTTCTGTTCTTCTTCTTTCTTCCTCCGCCACAAGCAGCCAACCCCGCCACCATTTCTTCCACCAGAACCTTCGCCATCTTCACGCCAGACCAGTGACAGCAACTTCTTCTCCTCCGCAAGGTCGCCTCCCACTTCACTTCGCCGTCTGCAACTGCAAAGTTACATGTAGAACGTGAACTTACTATTCATGTTCTGCAATTAATTCATCCCTCACTTGGGCCGGGCCAGTTATGGCCCAGTCTTAATGTTTGGCTGGGTCTGGCCTGGCCCCAAAAGAAAAGGAGAAAGAAAATATGTTGGGCCAAGATTGTCCCAACCGTTTGGGACCGAGATCGGCCCAACCGTTTCCTGGGTTTCTCTTGGCCCAGTTACCAGGGCCAGCCCAGCCCACCTGTTTTAATAATATTTAATTAATATATAATATTATATTATATATTTCCTTTTTATATAAAAAAACAAAAAATTTCAAAAAAATTCAAAAATCCTTTGAAAAAAAAATTGTGATTTTCTCAAATATTTTTCTACCAATTTTGCATAATATCGAGTTGTATATTTATACTGTAAAATACAACTCCGGTATTAAAATACCCGGTTTTCTCCGAAATATTTTTTTAAAAAATAAAACATTCTCAAAAAGAAAAAAAATATTTTGTTGCATATGACCAAATCCTAAAATTTTTCCAAGCATATTTTTCATATAAAAAAACGAAAACAAAAATTGCGTCCTTTTCATGTTTAAAAAATCCAAAAATGGATATTGTAACCGGTTTATGATTATCCATTAGGATTTGGCCAACATGTCAAAAATATTTTTCCAATCTTTTTTTTAGGATTCAAATGTAGTCTTTAATATTTGTGAGGTGTAAAATTACACGATAAAGTATACCCTCAAGTATTAAAGATATAAGGTGTAAAAATGCGATGCTAAAATTCAGACTTTAGAACGGTTAGAATTTAACCTGATAAGGTATAGACTCTCTCATGAAGAGAGATCTACCTTGAGCCTTATAAAAGACCAACGAATAGAAACCCGACTTAGAAAAAAACAATCAAACAACAATGCAGCTTACCTTAGATAGGATGCACTGGGGGTGATGTGTCTTCCCCTTGCACAACCAGTCCCTTACTCAGACTCTCGCAGACCATAGGTTCCTAGTGACCATAATACTAGGTGGCGACTCCTAAACATTAATCATAATTTTATGATTAAATCCAAAAACCCTTCCCACACACAACACTCCTCATCAAGAGGCACGACTGAAAGCCCCCGCTGTCGCCAGACGACGTCGCGCCCCCCGCGATAAGATGAAGACCTATTTTGGGGTGTAGTAAAATGTCAACCCATTATGGTGGAGTATGGTTTGTCTAGTTTGGTTGAGAGATGAAGTAGTAAATACCTCTAAAAAGTAGCCACCTAGACAGCTTTTTCAGGTAAAAAAAGAAAACAATGAACAATAACCAGACGACACGTTGTCTAGTTCATTCTTTTTTTTATTGTTAAAAAACAACGTTGTTTTACATTGAAATAAGGATTTTGGTCAAAGTTCAATTTGGTCCTTCTTCTTTTGATTTCCTTCAATTTTACCCCTAATTGACTCCAAACTTTTGATTTAATGCAATTTTACGCTTATCAAATTTCAAAATCAGCCCCTAATTTTAGTGTCCTTTCAGTTTGGTCCTTGACCTTGAATTTATGCAATGAGACCCTCATTTGACCATTAAACTTTCAATTTTCTTCAATTTTACCCTTGATTTTCGTCAATTAGTTTCTCATAGTTCTACGCCCTGATTTTTTTTTTTAATTTAACTTCTAATTGACTCTAAAACTCTAATTTTCTTGTGATTTTGCCCCTAAATGTAATTAAAATTAGTTTTCGAAAATTTCAATATTCTCAATTAAACCCAAATTGGGTTTTCAAACTTAATTTTTCACCAATTAAACCCTTAATAAAATTAATTTGACCAATTTAAAGTATAATTAAGTCTTTGAACCTAATTGAATCCTTCAATTGGACCTAAATTAATTTTTAAACATAATTAAACTTTAATTTGACCCATGATAAAATCAAATTGGCCTATTAAAAATCTAATTATGTCATTCGGCTTAATTTTTAAGTAGATTCGTCAAATAATCATTTAATTTGACATTGAATCTACATTATCTCTCCAGTTGTGGGTGTAATGGGGTAACTTGGAAAAACCCGCCAGACACACGATTTAGATCATGAGACGACAATAACATTATAGAAAGGAAAACAAAAAAAAATATGAAGTTCAATTCCCAACAAATTTAATGTTGGAGATAAAATCAAAAAAATAAAATCACTGTAAATAAAGAGATAAAAAAATGATCGATGTCAATCCAGGTTAATGTTGTATAAACGTGACTCGAGTTATGAGACTAACATCACCGCATCAAAAAGATTATGAAGAGTAATTTCCAACCAACTTAATGTTAAAAGATAAAATTTAAAAAATAAAATCAAATTAAAAGAAAAGATCCAAAGAAAAAAATATCAATTAAAAGAACAAGGATCAAATTTGACATTAAAATAAAATGGAAAAAAATATTGAGGGATGAAATTAAAAAATAAATTCAATGAATAAAAGCATAGAAAAATAAACACCGATTAAATGAATGAAGATCAAATATGATATAAAACTCAAATGAAACCAAAAGCCAAGGGATAAATTAATAAAACAAATCAATAAAAAAAAGTAAAAAAATAGCAATAAAAAAATAAAAATCAAATTTAATATAATAAATAAATAACATGATATTTTTTAATTTTTTTAAAAAAATCATCAAAATCCAATCGTTATGACACATGTTGCATCACCATGAAAAGAGCGGCGTGACACTTTCAATATCATTGTGGAAGTCTTGATTTGGCCATCAAGATACAACTCACACGTCGCTTTAAGACCGTGAAAGCCTCCCACTCCTTAACACTTAATTATTTTATATTTGCTAAATTTACTTTAAATTTTCAAAACTAAACATCAACTAAGCATTAAATTTTACCTCGACGTCACGGGATCCTCGTAAATAGCCAATAAAAAAAGCCCACTTAACTATATAATTTTTAAATTGAGTGCAGTTTTCAAACTGGAATGATTTGCTGGTCATTCCCATAATTATATGTGTTAAAGTCATAGTTAGCTGCGGAAAATGCTTGTTCAGAAAATAGAACTTTAACCAACTGTCTAATTAAACAAAAAGCTACATGTGTTTCTTGCCAGCTGCGGCCTCCTATCATCGGCTTCCGATGAGTGTAAAAATTCACTCATCGGAATTAAATAAAAATCACATTTTTTTTAATCGTGATGATCTGTTTTCTATTTATTTTATAAATAAAAATTCACTCTATATAAATTTTAATTAGATATAGTTTTTTAAAAATCTATTTTTAAAAAATTATAATTAAAAACAATTTTGTTTTTTAATTCCCGGCCGCAGCTGAAGCTATTTTCCCATTGCTAAAGTACACCATGTGCATGCACTTTAGGAGGCAGTGCCGATACATAAAAATATCACTACTTTTATTTTTGTCAAAAAGAGTAATAATTAATTTCCTTTCTCCACCTCTCATTAAAAAATAAATAATAAAAAAAAGAGCATCACGTTAAGATTACGGCTGTTAAATTACCCCCTCCACCAGGCGCCATATTTTAAACGTTTGCACATTTATCTTTCGTAGCTCCACATTTTGGCAGAGTAAAAATGAAGAAATTAACAGATATTTATATAATTGTTAATTTTAAAACTCGTGGGATTAGTTAAAATATATAAAAGATGATTTGGACACTGATATTAAACTAAAAAAGAATAAAGAGAGTTTGCTAGTCACATTTTATTTGAGCTTATAATAGAAAACTAGTGCTTTACCCATAGTTTTTTAAATCTTTTTTTATAATTAAAATAGATATTTTTGTAAAATGTTACAATTTAAATTATTTTATTAAATAAACTATTCATTTCTTATTAGTAGAGAGTTTCTTGAATAAATAATAAAATAAAGTTTTTGTAAATTTTAAAGTGAATAAATAAATAAATAAATTATATTTCTGTATTAATTAACGCATTTCTTTTTTTTCTTAACAAAGACATATTTATTTCATTAGAAGAGTTGTCTTTTAAATAAAAAACTTATTATATCAATTAAAAACATTGAAAATCATTTCTTGATATTAAAGAAAAAAATTAATCCGTGCAACTTTTGTAAAAGATCTATGATAAAAAAATAAAAATAATAAATTTTATTTTTATCAAATACTCATAATCACAAATTTTAAAAAAACTTTTGCATGATATGTTCATATATAATAATTAACAAAATAATTGCTAAAAGGTTGTATAAAAAGAGGTCGTGCATATTCCTAGGCCTTGAAGGTTGGGCCGTGCATCTGGCAATACGAAGAAGCAATAAGAAGAAGTCTAAACGCGCTTGAGCTTGCAAGGCTGGGGTCGTGCTCGTGCTCCAAGATTTATTGTTTTTTATTATTATTATGTTTTTTTATAAAAAAGTACATTATAAACACCTTAATAAATCTATTTTTAACCTTAAAACACTATTAAATTAGTTGAAAAATAAAAAAAATAAAAAAATCAAATAATTTTATTTGATCTTAAATCTATTTTTTTTTTTAATGAGATAGTTCATTGACATCTCAAAGGCACTACAATCGTGAAGAGGAGCCCAATAAAACTAAAAATTGTTTTTTTTTATTGTTGAAACATGTTTAATTTACTATTTTTTTCTCTTCTCTTATTTTCCAGCTGCTTTCTTTCTTTTCTTAGAAAACTTTTGGATTGAAACTTTAAAAAATAAAGTTTAGAATTTAAAAGTAAAAGCCTAAAACAAGAGAGATAAAAAATGAGTAAAAGGAGAATTTTGGTTGGGGCATGAACTATTTTGCGTGGATTTAATTAAAAAATCCCTGTTATTGTTTTTTATTTTGTTCTTTCTTTTTATAATTATTTTTTAAAATGGCCTCTACTTCAATTATGAAATTTTAAAAGATATCTTGAATTATAAAAAAGAAGAAGAAGAATTAATTAGAGAATATCAATACATAAAACATCACAAACATCACATGAAATGATAAAACTAAAAAATAAAAAAAAAACTGATCAAATTAAAAAAAGAAAAGAACAATACTGTTCAATAAACATCGTTGTTCATAGTGAATCAAGGCATTTAAAATACGTTTTTTTTTATTTTTTTTTATTTTTTGCATAATGCACAGTGCACTTCTGCATGTGCAAAGGTACACACTAATTCATAGTGACGAGTCACAACTTCATATATTATTTACTGTATGAATGCCTTTCTTCCTCCTACCAAACTCAAATAGAAAAGGTGAAAGTGAATCAGAAGGATCTCCCGTCAAAATGATGGAAAACAGGGCCCGCAGGCAGATCAACATGGAAGCTTGAATTCGTTTATTTAATTAATTAGTCCAGCAATCAGCAATAATTTACTGGACTAATGGCCGGAAATTAGTTAAATAATTAGCAAGTTATGTATGATCAACACTATCGGAGCCTATGCTTACTTACATAAATAATTAATTATCTAACCTTAATTATAATAATATATTCTAGCCACTACTTGAACAGTACTAATACTGCAGCATTTTGATTTGTTGACCCTCCAAGATTTTATGGAAACATCTCTCTACATTTTTTTCATGGACAAATCTCCACTATAAAGTCAAGTCAAGCAAGGCGAAATTAAGGGTTGCAGCTCAAGTTCATCATAAAGAATCATCATCATTATTATTATTATTATTATTATTATTATTATTATTATT